>Ga0157364_1000084_pt1 | contig 38291 bp, 21 predicted proteins | sample AttsexASBM2_FD_111476 | JGI IMG/M metagenome (GOLD analysis project Ga0157364, IMG submission 111476) | Fungus gardens microbial communities from leaf cutter ant in Ribeirão Preto, State of São Paulo, Brazil - Atta sexdens ASBM2 | ecosystem: Host-associated > Fungi > Mycelium > Unclassified ...
ATCTACACAATATTGTATAGAATTTTTTTTTTATTTTTTTATAGTTTTTTTTAAATATCTTTTAGATATATATATATATATATATATATATATATATATATATATATATATATAGATCGAATTTCTTTCAAATTTAACTATAATATTAATATAAGAAATTATTTAGAGTAAACTAAGTTCAATGGGATTTGATACGCATGAATATGATAAATCGCCAGAAAATGCCTGGAAAAAAGTTGAGAAAAATTTCTAGTTAAAAATGAACGAACCAGGAAATTCTGATCAATCAGAATTCTGATTACTTCAACTAGAATTATAATAGATTCAATCAGAAAATTCTTGTCCATTTTCAATCAGAATTCCAATTAATGCAATCGAACTTTTTTATTAATATATATCTGTTTAAGAGGTTCCCAATTTTTTACATCTTTCGTACTTTTACACGCAGATGAGATCTCGCGTAGAATTTTGTTTAAATTCGTACAATTCAATGCCCTCGAGAAAATAATAATTTCGTTGCAGAGGTAAGAATCAAGGCTGCCGACTGTTGATAACATTGCGGAATACGTCGCGATGGGCGAAGTTGGTTCTCTATTCGCTTGGCTGTTATCGCAGCGAGCGTCGGGCGTGTCTGTGGTGCGATTATCGATTAGCCCCGGCAAATCCACTGAGATGGAAAATGAAATAGCCGCGCACCCCGTGCTCGGCTCATCGACGGGGCGTCAGGGAAATGCGTGATCTATCAACCCTATCGGCGTTACACTCGCATTCTAGGCTTGTTGAGTTGCCACGCGGCGGACGCCGGTAATATGTTTTAATAATGGGAACATAATGCGCGTAAAATGCACCGCGCATCGATACATACACTCGTATCGGATACCCGACAGTATGTTTTATTGGGATTATCAACGTACACGAGAGAGCTGCGATCTCAATGTCGTACGCTTGTTTCGCATCCAGTCAATATGATACCTGCCCCGCCGCGCATCCGCCGGGGAAATCCGACACACTTTTGTTTGCACCATGCCTGAAATATTAAATGAGCGCTGGAGAAACGCACGATAATTATTGCTGCGCAACACTAAAACGCTTGTAACATTGATGCATCGAGCGTCGCGCATGTATGTTTATCTGAATTATCCTCTTATGAACGAATAATGGAGAACTTGGCACGGCTCGCTGCCAATATTATACATGCCCATAAATATCACATTTCGAGTTCATCGAAGATGATCGAATAATTAAGCCAAAAATTATTGCTGCCAATGGATTAACAGGCATTTCGACATTGATAAGTCCGATATTATATTAGTCGAGCATGCTCGTTCGACAAAGACCCAAAGGGATAAAATTCTCGTTTCATCGCGCGCCGATTCGACGCGCTCACCAACGATTTAATTTGCTTTCAACGAAGCTTACAACGACGAGTAATTATAACGTTGCTCTGAACGATAAGCTCACCTTGTCTTGTCGGAGCAAATTTGATTTCACGAGCAAAGAAATACGATTCCTTCGTGCCATCTGTTTTCCTCCTGACGTGGTCAACGATGTCAAAGACACCATGTCCAAAGTAGCAAAATGACGTTCGAATGTCCGTTCAGTTGTGGAAGCACATCTCTCGATACCCGATGGCATCGACATGTAAAAGATCAAAGCGTCAGACTGCGAAGACGTGTGCTGGATGATGCGTACGCGACGGGGAAACGTCGCTTTATGCCTTTTCAACCCATTCCGCTGTTGTCACTCGAGAAGTAGCAAAGATGTTACCAGTTTCAACGAGTTCCAAGGAGGAGTTACGAACCCCCAGCCCTCAGTGTTAGTTCTCGTTCGCTTTCTCGCTACACCGCCAGGGGAGTCGGTTGTTACGAGACGCGATTCCCCATGCTGGAATCACAGCCTGGGTGAGTGTTACATCAAACTAGTAGAAACGCTTTTCCCTCTTGTTTAATCGTCACTAATGCTGGCACGGTGTGCTTATATTCAATTCACCAGCTGTGTATGTAGATATTTTATATTTTTCATTATTCTGGCCAAATATAAATCATTTGGTCTAATCTAATCTTTCTTTTTGCTACTTTTGAGTAAAATATTAAATATACTTTTATCACATAAACTCGAGTGGTATCTATTGATAGAAATTGACATTTGGATTTGATAGAAATAAATTCTATGTTTATTATATGAGATCCTATATTTTTAAAAAATAAATTCTATATTTGTTATATAAGAGTTCAGTCATATTAATTTTGTCTCATTTTCATTATTTTAAAATTTATTAATATAATTTTTTGTATTAATAAATTTTATATAAGGAGAAGGGGAGAGCCAGGGGGGGGAGAGGGAGAGAGAGAGAGAGGGAGAGAGAGAGAGAGGGAGAGAGAGAGGGAGAGAGAAACTGTGTGTGAAATCAATTCTCATAATTGAAGAATTGCCCTTCGACATGAAAATGCAAATGTCATAGTTAGCCGACAGGACATTACTTTAAGAAACTTGAGCTCTTGGAAATAATTTTCGACCGGATGGGAAACGAGAACTTCACGGACTCGCGAAAGTTATTTCATACTACTTTGATGCAGCGTGCTCCGCTCGACGAGGCTCCCGGCTTGGCTATACAAAGACACTCGAGTTTCGAAGTTGGTGGATTACAACCAACTTCTCCCGCAATATGTAACTTATAGAATTTACAGATACTTCGGCGGAAACGGTCGAGAGCCATTAACCGTTCTCGACATGTTTCCTAGATCCAGAGAAACATACTTACTACATAAGCCTAATCTAGACTAGTGTCAAGTCTCTATCTACCTTGTTCACACTGAAAATTCGTGTTTTGCTCGTCAGATATACATACGTTAGCTGATAAACTGTTCTTACTGTAAAATTTCCTTAATATGTTACGTTTTTTATTTTAATAGATTTTTTTTAAGACTCTTTAAAATAAAATTTAATTTTTAAAAATAGATTTTATATATATATATATATATATATATATATATCCACATAAACATAATGAAAGGCTATGTGAGTTTGATAATATATATAACTTTTGTCGAGGCGCTCTTAGTAAGTAATTTCTACTGTATTTTAAAGAGAAAATATGCTTACATTTTGTTAAAAAATTGTATTAGAGGATAAAAAAGTTATGGACTTCATCAAAATTCTTTGCAGTCTTTACGCCATTATACCTTTATCACGGGTAACTTTTAATAGATTAAATTCGCGGAAGTCCCAAAATGATCTCAATTGAATCTCGCATTTGGCAAAATCAAATCTACTGGCGTTTATTTGTTGTCTCGATAGTTCCAAAACAGAGTTGCGATAATATATACGAAAATCGGTCATCCTTCGAGATACGTATACGCGGGCATGGATATTAATACAGCGAGCAACGGCACAGGATCCAGTGACGTTAACTCTTCGTAACGACGCGTGTAGTGGAAACGCATGTAAGCAAATGGACAAGTACAAAATACACGGCGAAGCACAAACGAGCTGCCCCGCGTTTCGCTGGGAGCTATACGCGGGTTTCATACAGTATACTAGTACACTGATCTAAAAGCCGAATAAGCATCCGTCGGCTAATGAGAAACAGCTAATCATATGCCGCACTGTGTATCATGTTTTATTATGCGTATTTGTACAATATGCGCACGTTTATCTAGCCGATGTCTTGGGAAATACTAAACGTATTAAAAACAGCCTCACGCCTTTCTATTAAACACATCGCCCTCGTAAATCACCGTCCGATATTTCGCGCGTTAACTCGTCCCACGTTCCGGAATATATTTTATCCCGCGTTATCCCGCAGTTGGAGTGCTTTACGGCAGCCCGTGCTGTTATTTCCACTTCGTCATATCGTTCTGTTCGTTCTGACGAAGAAACTCCGCCGATGCCGGAGTTGCGTGCGGAAAACACCAGTAGAGGAAAATTTGCATAATATTAATACGACGTTTTATATATATATATGTATATAAAAGCGCGCGCGTACAATGCCCTTTTTTCATTCGTGCATTGTAATTAGCATACTTTCGCCCTTTCAGCACGACTCTTCGCCGACAAGCGGTGACATTATCGCGCTTATCTTCGCCCTGTTATCTCGAATTTTGTCGCGTACAATCATTTTATACGAAATGCCAACGCGAGTTATGCAATATGTAATTCCCGGACTATTTTGGAGGACCGACTGTTGAAGCGCGACTGATTACCGGCGGAATATTCACGATTCCGCAGCTGTGTACATCTCCGTCGCGCACACGTGTGCACGTCCTACACGTTGTATATTTCACGTGAATTTGTACACAGCCGCCTCCGTCCTCGCCGTTGCTGCTACCGTTTGGTTTGCTCTAATCAAACAACTGATACAATGTCTCCGGAGTGAGAGAGAGAGAGAGAGAGAGAGAGAGAGAGAGAAAGACAGAGAATCTTTGCTAACATTCTCATCGCATTTGAATATTTCTGATATTTATATGTAAAGTCAGGATATCCTCAAACGCATCGATACTCGAAACGCAATTTCTGTCACGCGCCTTGCCGTTTGGTCGTGGCAGAGAAAACGCGTGCTCACACAATCCGCCGAAGTAAATTCCGCTGATCCTAGTTCAATTCCACCCTTTCTTTCTCTCTTTCTCTCTCTCTCTCTCTCTCTCTTTTTCTTTCTTTCTCTTGGAGTCCTTCTTTCGCATGAGCAACACGCGGAAGAAGCAGATGTGCCCGCGCGCGTTCGGCAAATCCAAAAGGAAAGAGGCAAAGAGACTAAAGTAGCGAGAGAGAACGAAGGGGATCAAACTTTACGCCTGCTTCCTTTCTCTCTTTCTCTCTCTTTCTCTCTCTCTCTTTCTCTCTCTCTCTCTCTTTCTTTCTCCTTTTCCTTTCTCTTCTCAATGCGGGTGAGACCGGTGAGACTCGCCTTATCTATGTAACCATTCGGCACAGTATCCTACTTTACTTTTCCGCGTACGTACTTCCCGTTTTGACAGCGAGGCGTGTGAGAAGCGAATCTCCGCCACGCTAGCTGCGAAATCCCTCGCGTTTCGTCATAGTCACCCAATTCCGCGGCGTATGCGGTACGCGGATGCGCGAGTGGGATGAAATATGCTCGACTAACCCACGCTTACGTACGTTATTCGCGCGGGTGTTACTTGGATATTTACGATATTTCGAGATTGCGGAGTATCGGCTTTTTGAGGAGAATATCTGATAACGTGTCTTACTCGGCGAAAGAAAATATCGAGAAACACCGATAGATTCTTTTGGAGAAATTATCGGGCACCTGGTACGTTTTGAGGAAATCGTATTACTCGCGATGTTTACGGCGCATTCGCGTATTCAATGAATAAAAATATCGAATAAAAATATCCTTATTAATTTTAAACATTTTTCTCCCGAAAAATATTTCATAGATATAATATTCGATATCGAAACATTAATATTTCGACTCGGATACTGAATATTTTATGCAAATGTTATATATTACTCGATTATTGCGACGTATTGATGCGTTTTTCGGAAAAATAATAGCGTCAATTTATTTACGATATTTTATTATATAATATGAAGTGGAAGTATGAAGTGGAAATATCGATATTCCGTTAAATGTAAAGAGTCTGCGGGTATACGCGCGGCGTGTTACTTCCGTCTTCTCAGACACGAAAGCCGGAAGCGGGTATTGCCGTTACTCTCGTTCGCTCACAAAATTAGTACCATCTCCACCCCAGGCTTTGCGATGCGACCTGTTCCTTATCTGTAACCACCATGCCGCCACCACAGACTGGTATCCACTATATCATCCGACTGGCACTCTCCACGGACTTTGTGCCTATCTTCTTCCCTCTCCCAACCCCTGTTTCCTCGCTCACGCATACCGGCGTATGCACACAAACTGCCACGGATTTGGTTACCACGCGCCGATGCGCCGGTTAGGCGGGTCTGTTCGAAACATATGCTTTGGTATTAATTTCTCTATAGTCTGCCGATATGCGCGTTTTGACAAGCATATTCAACGTCGAGGGCAACCAGGCGAATAATAGGCATCTATTTAACCTTTTGAACGCTGCATTTGCAGCGATTCCTAAAGCTTTTTAAAGCTAAATTTCAAGTTAATAGGGACAAACTTAAAATCTTACTAATAAATGAATTCATATAAATTCCTCTTATCTTTTGAAAAATGTTTATTTATTTTAATAGTTTTTTTATTTTATATTTTAATAGTTAAAAAATAGAATATTATCTTTAGTATCGTGTACATTAATAATTGAATTTAGTAAAACAAAGCTTTTTCGTATTTATTTGCGCTAGTTTTTTCATGGCTTATTTAAATACAAAGGCATACTAATAGACATAGACATAATAATAGAGATAGTTATCCTTTAGTCGATTGTCTTTTCGACGTTAATTCTCCAGCAAAGTCAATTTTTTGTTAATAGAAAATTTAGAATAAAGAAATATTAAAAAAAAGTCATTTTATTGGCTACATCTCCTATATTAGGTGACTATTAGAATTAAATTGTAAATTAAATCTGATTAATAAAGAGAGAAGTTATCGATTATCATTTATTTTCATTTTTATAATTTAATACAGAAATTTAAAACGTGATAATGTTCTTAAGATATTAATGTAATAATATAATAATCGTTCTTTGATGAACGCATCAGATATAGGTTTAATATTTTATGTATAAACAAGGGACAAAATAGACTGTAACACAAAAAATATTAGAAGAATGCTATAAAAGAAGACTATAAAAACAGTTTCCACAGCGAAATACAATCATTAATAAGATTCTTATAAAAGTTTACAACCATCGTTAAATTTCAGCATCGATTCTAGAGCATAAAAGGTAATACTTCTTCTTCAAACAATCAGAATACGCTATTACAAGCGAACACGGAAGTTGTTCCTTGTGCTGTTATACAAGTACCTGCTTATGAGCTTACAGAACATATTGAAAACGATACATTTTTCCCTCATTACAAATTCTTTATAGAAGGTTTAACGTTTGAAGATTTAATCAACAATTCGGTTGAAAATCATCTACTTTATTTGCAACCTTTTAGTTTTTAGATCCATACAATGGATATTAGCTAAAAATATAGAAAAATAATGAAAAAAATATAATATATATGGGAAAATATAATATAATAATTCATAATATATAATTTAGAATATAATATAATGACTCTTGAAATATAATGGTTAATAACTTTTGGAATACAAAAAGATTAAATCTTTACAATTAATTTTCTTTACGCTTTGTCAACTTAAAAATTATTAAAAATTATTAATAAAAGGAATAATAAACATTAAGTGACAAAAAGGATTTTTCGATCTGATTTTCGATAAATCTTAATACTTAAATAATATTTCAGTGTAAATTTATATACACATTTAGTTTTACAATTGTGCTCCGAAATCTTTAAATGCCTTAAACCCCAGATTGGGGTAGTAATATCACAAATTAAATTGCCAAGCAGTTTAATAATATCGATATTAGGACACAAATAAGTGTCTTAAAGAGCTGTAATTAATTTGATTCTAATAAGGCATTTTAAAGGACTATAAATAATTTAATGCAAAAGTAGATGATAAAGAAATATAAAATATAATACATTGTAAATATGCATCTGCAATCGAGAGTAAGGTCAGGCAACAGAACATTTCATATCCGGTTTGAGGAAAATTGTAACGCAACGTTACTATTTTTATGAAGACGCGAGTCGACGTATGCGTCAATGTAAAGCCAAAGAAATGTCATTGCAGAAACGCGGAAAATTGAACGAACAAGAAAAGAATGAATAAAAGAATGACAAGAATATACATACATACACACACACACACACACACACACACACACACACACACACACACACACACACACACACACACACACGATCGAGGACATCAGGCTGAAAGCAGCGGGCATGACAGTTAATAGAAATGTTCTAAATGACAATCATATTCACCATATGTGGAACCGGCACGACATTAGCGGTAGTTGAGTGTCAAAGAAATAGCATGTCCGTCAGACAAGAGCGTGAATAAATAGAAACTAGTACAGAAAACATAGGAAAATACGTGGAAGAACATGAAGAGACTCGGCTGAGGGGATCGAAGGAAGCGCACTTGATTTCTGGTTAATAAAACGTTATGCCAGACATAAAGTGATACGGCAATGTATTGCGAGTTATAGCACAATCGAGGATGATGGGGAGGGGGGGGGGAGGAGACGATGGTAGAGAAAGCCACTACGAGGCTACGTGTTGCGGTGGCGAGAGACTCGGTCCGGGCTGTAGATAGACGGCAGGGTTCTCAGGGGTGTATGCGGTGCGAGAAAGCAGAAGAGAGAAGGATTGGCAGGAGAAAAGAGAAACCGAGAGAGAAAGAGAGAAGGAGAGAGGGGGAGAGAGAGAGAGAGAGAAAGAGAGAGAGAGACACCAGCCTCTCTTCCTACACGTATGCGATACGTACGCGTAAAGAGCGTGTTGTCTCACGGTCACGCGTGTGCAAGGTACGTAATGGGTTGAAGAGAGCAGAGAGGGCGCAGTCGCGAAGCTGGAGCCACCCTCGCGACCCCCAGCAGGCAGCGCCGGTATCGGCGGCGGCGGCGGCGGCGGCGGCGGCGGCGGCGGCGGCGGCGGCGTCAACCCCACCGGAACACCGTCCCGAGGAGGTAGCGAGTTCGACTCGTGCCGGGTTGCGAACCGCACACGGTTCGTCGATCGTTTACCTTGCAAAAGTGAGGGGGTGTTTTCGCTGAAGGGAGGAAGCGTCGCGAAGCGACGCGGCGCGACGCGGAGCGCGGCAATTTTCGTCGCTCTCCTTTTCTCTTTTTCTCTTTCTATCGTCGATGATATTGCGGATATAACGAGCTACCTCGCGTTGCAAATTCACGAAACGAATAAGGAAATCGGTGTTCAGGAATAAATATACGATTTATCTTATCGCGAGTGCGGAAAGGACTTTACGGTGCTATCGGGAGCGGAAGAGGAAGAACACGGACGAGTTAGGGGTCGTTCACTGGCGGCGAAGAATGATTCGAATGGGGAAGAAACGTTGAAGACTCTATCTTCAGGGGAACGATATATAAACCGCGCCGGTTGGAACCGCTCTGTGATTTATAAGCTGCGATCGTAAATCCGCTCGCGCAATCGGTAGAAAAAGAAAGGAAAAAGGTGTGTGTAGGTGTACCGAGTGTGTACGTGTGTTCTTCGGTATGACCAGTCACGAGTGAGAGGCTCCCGGTACCCGACATCCATTCTCGCGGAATCACACGAACACGTAAGTGCTGATTGCCTTTCGTCCGCAGTCGTACGGCGAGGTCTTTATTACTTCGGTAAATGCGTCGGTTCAAAAGACGTAAAGTGGAATGAGTCCTGTCGTTCGAACCCACGTAGGAGTCTGTGTATAATTGCTCAAGTTGGAGATTCTTTCACGTTTGCCGACGGAAAGGGATGGATAATTTTATCAGTTGAAAACGTTCTCAACACCTTACTCGTTGGAAAATCTCGAAGAATTCCGAGAGATATTAATATATATTTGCAATAATCTCTTCGATATCGAGATAATCAGATCGAAATTCGGAATATCATCTATGATAAAGATGATATTTCGAATTGCGATAAAAGAAACATTTCAAATGGAATTATTATTTCTTTAATTATTTTAGACGAATAACTTATAAAATAGCAAACCAAATATTTTAAAATATTAATATAATAAATTGTACGTTTGGAAATTTCGCATATTTTAGTTGTTTAAGAGAAGAGAATTAACGTGTGAATTTGACATTTAGCTGATATTTGAAGTATATTTCTCAATCACATTTTGGACGGCTTGGCATCGATTGTAATAATTTACCAGGTTTTGAATTGCTCATCGCAAAATCGTATCATTTTTGGAGCTTGAAACAAGATAGGTATATATTTGATATTTGACGAAAGCGAGAAAAAGAGTTCTAGTCCAGTCTATGTAATGCAGGAATAAAAACATACCTCATGATAAAAAAATATGATAAGTAACTTTGTATATAATTAGAGTATTATAAACATTCAACTTTTTTAAACTTTTCTTCTTTTATTCTCTTTTTTTTCTGATTTTTTTCTGTATACGAATTCTTTATTCATGTAAATATTTAGCACACAAATTTAACGTACATTATCTTAAGATATTTCTACCTCTTCTTTTTCTGCAAGTATGTTATCTTGCAGTTTATACTGGGGATTAGAAAATTAAAAATTTGTTTGACCAAAAGATTTTGATGAAATTTTATTTCATCGCAATGACTTTTTTTTCGTTTAATAATAAACAATATAAAATATATCTAATGGATTTTTTTCTTCTATTTGATAAATAAATCATAAATGTCGATTTTTCATGTCTTCTTTCTCAATATTCAATATTTAAAACGAATGCACTTTTTAGTACTCACAGATGCAAAAAATAATAAATTTGTTGATTAATTAATTTTGAGAAAATTCGCAAAGAAATTTTTTTGTTTTGCCGAAATGTAAATTCATTGATTTTCTGACTTCAAATGTCGTGAAATGTTAAATTGACATCTGTTATAATTGAGTTCAAGCTTCTCTACTCCTAATTCATTACTTTCCTTAAACGCTGCATCCAATTTACACTGGCGCTCAGTGAAATCAGAATTCCATGGAAGAACTAACATCAGAATTTTATTTTTCACAAATGGTTTAAAAGTCTTTTTCAAATTACGTTTATTTATTGAAATGGCCGACAGAAATATGAGAATTTATATTTCGTATGAATACTGGAATAATAATATGAAAATTCAAAGTTTAAAATAAACTTATACACTAATATTTTTAATAATATTTACTGAACAAAAGTATAGTTAAACGCAATGCGCAAGATTATTTAATAAGATTCTATGGCTCTTGTCTTTTTCATCAGCTATAATATTCAGCTATAATATTCAATTATAATATTACGTAATCGGCGCCCGCCGTATCTTGCGAATGTGATTTTCCCAAAGCTAGAGAACACGGAAGTTGATTGAGTCGTCTAATTGGCAACCAGGCGCGGCTTTGATCTGGGAAATTGCAATTTCTGTTGTCTCGGGCGCGGTTGAATTGTTCCTGGTACTGTCTGTTTGCGCGGCGCGTTATCGCTAAACGTAACAATCGGTCCTCCGTTGCCTTGTGAAGAACTTAAACTTTACTTTAAAATCTCCTAACGGAAGATAAATTATTACGAATCCGCGTTAAACCCACGTGGCGGCAGTCGGGGATGCACAAGGAATACATTAATGCGAAATGCATCGCGCGCTCTCGCGGCTGCACCGCGCTCGCGAATGCAAAACTAACATCTGCGTTATCCTCGAGAAACGCAAAATCGCTTAAGCGCGTCTTAAGCGGGGAGGCGAAACTTTCGCTATATCTATCTGACAGTTATCCGATACATTACACGGCGGGATACCCGATATATTATGCTCAGCTAATATACATATATATATATATATATCGTGCCACGTACACGTTGCGGCCGGATAATTTTATTCCAACACGCGAATTCTGGCGCGGTACGCGCGAATATTACGCTTTTTCTTCGAGCCGATCATACGTAGCTCCTATGCGAATCTCGCGGCGCGAATGGAAATCGCGGACCGATTTGCGGCGTAATGATATTACACGCCATAAATTTTACTCTCCGACGAGGAAGGAAGGGGATGAGGGCTGAGAGGTACAGAGATGCGGTAAACTCTTGAACATCGACCGATGTACCAGACGTGTGTTAGCCTCGCTTTCATCTCGTTACAAGCTCTAATGTGCGCGCGTTGCGGCTGCATCTGCCAGAGCCTCCATGACGTGCGCTCCGCCGAATTCGCGAATAAGCGCCTCGCTCCAGCTTTGTATAGTTAATCGACGTTTCCGTCAGCCACATCTTTCCCCATCCGAACAGTGCTCAGCCTGCTGTATTATATGGTGACCTCTTTCCGGTTCCGTCGTGACAATGACTTGACATACATATCGAATTAGATAAAGCAATTCGCCTAAGGATTACAGAATAGGAATTGTACCGCAAGTAGTAGTTGAAAGTTCTATAAACTTAGCACATTCGTCGCTTCACTGGCTCCACTTTTTCGCATTGTATTCCGTAGAAATGCAAGTGAAGACGAAAAAGTTTGTAAACTGTTGTTAGCTAACGTTGTAAACAAACGATACTCCGAGGGTATTTTTGTTTTTGTTGTATTTTTATTTTAGTTTGTTTCGTTGTTTTATCATTTTAATATGCTTTTATGCAATTTTGAAGAAACTCATAGAAATACCAGCACGAAAATTACGCGTTTTAGTCGTTTTTTTTTGCTGCGATGTAGTGGAGCTTATTAGATGTTATATTTCGCAAGTTTTTGCATTAGTGCGAAACTTGTTAAAAATAGTTGTGATGTTCGTACGGATATGCAAGCACGGCGATACAGCCATCGGGTACACATTACCGAACAAGTTTCTCAAAAGAAAAATTCCATAACGAAACGTAATAGGCTGACTCAACTGTTTGCAGCAATATCGTATCAACCCTCGAAAGGTATACCCTTCGGAGGTCATTTTTGATCTGAATTCTATTGGACAATAATTGGATAAAAGTTGCTTCGTGTATAAATGTACACGAAGGGATTATAGCAAAAAGGTTTTGATCAACGTATAATTTTACGATCACTTTTATCAATCTCTTTTGCCATTTTAAATTATGATTTAATAAGATTCTTGTTAGAACAAACTAAAAACACAATATTTTTAATATCAGAATGTATTAAGTATTTAAATATTATTCTTACTATATAAATCTATACTATTCTACTATATAGATATTTATTTATAAAGATTATTTATCTAAGCGATTGAATAAAATTATTCATTGGCTGGAAATAGACAGTTACTACACTTACAATCAGTTGATAAAACAATAGTTGTAAAAAGCAGTTTTAATTTTTTATACTTTTGCAATGTAAAGAGAATGTATGAATTAATCTTTGAAAACAAACAAATACCGAGTTTCATGTGTGTGTGTGTGTGTGCGCGCGCGCGTGCGTGCGTGCGTGCGTGAGAGAGAGAGAGAGAGAGAGTTTGAGATCAAGTCACCATCAAGGATTCGTAAAAATGATATCGTGTATTATATTAGTGACATTTATCGATACCTTAATTGTCAGGAAACGTTGTACGAAATAGCAATAGAAGTAAAACGCTATGATGCCATTGTTTCGACAGGTTGAAATAAATTGAAGCACTTATTGCTGCAATGATCGCAAATAATATTCTTCAATAATTTAAAATTTTTATTTTCTTCACTGTAGTTGTATTAAATTATGATATCAAAAACGAAAAGTTACGAAAACTTTTTTTGTACTATTTGAAATAAATGAGATCTTTTCGCTTATATAGCATTGATAAAATATACCAATCTCTACTTTCAATTTATAAATTAATAAATAGTCATAAATTTTGTCACAAAGTTTATATTTGCTGAGAATATAGGGCGCATTAAATTATGTGCTCGTTTACTAACACAAAATAGAAAAGAGGGAATGTTTTTTTGAATCTTTTACTTATAGGATTTATATATAGCTATTAAGTGTACATGATGGCGTATAAAAAGATTAATTTGTGGCGATATATATAGTGCACAAAAGAACTATTCCTCGCTTTTTGACTTCATAATTCAATATAACTGCAAATAGAAAATGAGTGATTAAACGCTCAAATATTATATATATATATATATATATTGTAATATAATATATATGTATGTATATAATTATATACATAGATGTTAAATATATATATATTTATATAATATATACATGTTTCAGACTCGACACATCTGCTAATGGCAGATTCATTTTGATACGAAAATTCTAATATCATAAATGTCCAAGATAAATATTTTTTTCTAACAAAATAAATATCAATAATAGAAATATCAGTAATTTTATCTTCGCCTACATAACATTTATATCAATATTAACAGAAGACAATTATTAGCTTTTACTTTTAGCATTTTGCATTGTATCACATTTGAACGCGCACATTTACGCGCAATGCATTAGCATTGGTGTGTCGAGTCTAAAACACCTTGTAATATATTGTAAATATATATATATATATATATATATATATATATATATTGTATGTATGTATGCTTATATATAGAATACTGCTACAAGTATATAAACTCAGAAGAGAAGAGTGTAGCTCGAATTCAACACTTGCTTTTTGAGGAAGGATCGACTATGCTATAGTGTTTCACAGGCATCGCTTTTGTCATCATCAAGGGACTCATGTGGTGGCAGGTTGACGTGCCTGCAGGTTCTGTGGAAACTGCCATACAAATGGAATTAAAAAAATTTTGCGAGATTCCATTCCATAAAACTGATACCTGATAAAAGTGATAACCTAACGTATTGTATAAATGAAATAGAAATTATTAAAAAGAAAGTTAAAGTTTTATTTTATTCTTTTTATTTTCAACATCCTAATTTATAAAAGCAATTAGATAAATATATGATTTAATTTCTACGGAATAGAAGACGTAGGCTACACTTAATAAACGTCTATTTCAAGTTTCGTGAAATAAATTTACTATAACATATTTTAATCTTTGTGAAGATTAGATTAGACTTTATATAATCTCGTTAGAAATTAAAGTGTTAATCAAAAGATGAAGAAAATTTAAAATTAATTAAATTAACTTAAAATTAAAAATTTAATTTCTTTGGAATTGAAATTCATTTTTACAGGCGTTATTATGTGTTGAGTCTACAGCCAATTTAGATTTCTATACTGCAGTATCATCATATTGTGTCTTCAGTAAGTCTTTTATGAACGATACTTATCACTTGCGAACGCAACGTTCTCACGATAATCCGTTTACGCTTGTCAGAGCAACAGACGTCGCTTTTGTTTCTAGAGAGACATTTAGAGATTATTTCATCTCGTGCAGCAAAGTAGTGTCTGAAAAACATTTTTCGAATTATTATTCTGCATTATATCAGTATTCACACTGACGAAGATTCTCGAGATGAAAACCCGATTCTTGTGATTAATTTGAGTTTCAAATTAACGATGGATACACGACACTTTCAATCTCGTTAATATTTGATGCAAAATAGCGAGAAAGAAATAGTGAGAAAGAAAGAAAGAACGAGAGAGAAAGAGAGAGAGAGAGAGAGAGAGAGAGAGAGAGGGAAGGAGGAAAGGAAGGAGCGACAGATAACACGATGAGAAAGCTGCGCGCGATGATAGATGGAATGCGACGTAAATCTTATTTGCCTCTATCTACGTCCATACCATAGCACCTCGCTGCCAATATTGTCCGTTTTCGTATGCAACTTTTAACAGTCGAGATGTGTCGCTGTCATGCAAGTTTTCGTTTCTCCTGTATGCGTTCTCACGTATATCGATGCAACGCTGCACAAATCCGCGAAGAAGCGACGCGTACGGACTTATAAGTGATAAGCGTAACTCGTCGGAGTACCTGAAAATATCGGAATAGTTGAATACGCATTCACATATATGTACACATCCACACACAGTCTAGTCGTTTTCAGTGCTACACGATATTTCGCTACACTAAGGGGAAGCCGTCAAATGTCGTCTTCTTTTCATAAAGCTCAATACGATGCCGGGACGCGTCGCAACCTTTGACGTTAATGCTGGATAATAAAGTTTTTTTTTTTACTTGCACTCTTCGTTAGAGAGTTCGCGGAAAATCTTGCATTTTTAATTCTTTGTAACTTGAAACTAGTAGCGCTATGACATTTTAGTTAATGAAAAATCGACCGCAACTTGATTAAAGACTCTACTATTTAAATTAAGGTCAGCGTTTCAGAACTTTCTATGTAGAATATTGATAGGACAAACGCTTTGATGCATAACCGTTTAAGGAATATTGATTGATAGCGCACTATCTTCGTAAAATTGAAATGTTATTGTTATCGCAAATGTTTATCAATAAACTACGGGAATATACCATAAATATATACATTTTTATGAAATATCAATAATGAATTAAGATTACCTTTAATATACATTTTATCATTTATAAACAGGAAATCATTTCTGCATTTCGCAAATTTAATTTAGGTAATATTCAATTATTATTTTAATTAATAATTTATCTTTCAATAACTCTCCAAATAAATTAAAAATATATTATAAAAATTGATCACATTTAGATTCGACAAATAAACAGAATTCATCTTTCGAACCTCATCGATGTGTTTTCCTAAAATTGGTACAATGTTGATTTGTTTTGGTAATAGAAATTGTTTCCTTTTCAATTCATTTTAGTATCACGGCAGTCAAATCTATCTGTTGACATAAAGAAATAACTTACAATCGATTATTTATTGCAGAGTAACATTGCATTGCTTGGTTCGATATCGAAAGAAATAAGAGATTGTGAATTTCGCTTTTTGTTCCGAAACTCTGAATCGTTTTTGCAATCTTGAGTTGGTCAAGAGGTCGGCCATATCCACTGGCGAGGGATAACGTCGCCGGTCACACGGAAAACGTTAAGAGCTATCATCTCGGGAGACTCGTTTCGCCTATCGTAAATCACGGCGAAAAGTCTCGTCGACTATTTGACGCGTTTTATAACGCCTTAAAAGTGACCATTAATTATCGTCGGCGCACACATGGTTGAATGCGTTGATATGCGTTTCGCGAAAGCGTACATCTACGTACATATAGATATGATTGTGTGCGTACGCACACGCGTATATGTCGATGTGTGCCTATTCACATAAATCTCGAGCATACAGCCGTCGGCTATGCCGGCCACGTTCGCGGAATAAATTCGCTGAGGGAAAGAATTGCGCGGCACTAGCCGCGTATTACGTGTTCGAGTTTGAAAGTGACACCGGTCGTTCGATCAAGGGCGTCGAGAGAACCTGGATCTCTTACAGTCTCTCCCAGTCTCCCCAGCTCATTACTGTATAATATCATTGTCGATGATAATAATAATTGATCTCTAATTGGGTTCGTATTCCGAGCTTGTCTTCTTTTCACTCCCTCCCGGGGGTGTTTGCATTATACTTGAATTCTGTCCGCTACCGTAAATAATTCAATGTGAATTCTCTCCCCCGCTTAAACCGATTACCAATATAATAACCGCCAGACGTATAAAAACAGAGGATTTCGCCGCGCTGTGTTAATAACGATTGCTAAATGAAACGCATCAAAGAGAAATTCGCGCGGTAGATCGCAGAACAAATGCACGATTCGTTCCGAAGTGGCGCGCAGACCACAGCCGCAAAAGTGTTAATGGTACGCGGGGCCGTGGTATTTCTGCGCCCATGAATATGCATCGCTGAATATATATCGAACAATAGTGCATTACGACCGAGAAGGCACTGCAAAGTGAGTCCTGGAGAGCCGTGTGGATAAGAGAAAGAAGAGGTGAGGCTAGGGCTAGGAAATAAATCTTCCGCGGCCCTCAAATTAAGACGACCGGCGCGCGAGAGAGCGAGGGAGGACATTTACTCCTTAATGCGTCGACATGATTCCGCGAATGCTAATGCGTTTTTTCTCTCTCTCTCTCTCTCTCTCTCTCTCTCTCTCTTTCTTTTTCCATAGGCCAATGTATGATAACGATTCACGATAACGATCGCTCGGCGCAGTGCACGCGCCTTCTTCCACGCCAGCTTTTTCCATTCCGCTTGACGCGCGCGCGGACCGAGCTTATTGCACCGTCACTAATCGATTCATATCAACATTCCGTAGATTTTACGCACCATTTTCCACACGACCGCGCAATTTCCTACGGTATAAGAAGCCCTGAAAGAGAGGGAGAGCTTACCGATATTGTCGTTTATTATATTTAAATAGCCGTTTTCTTGCTCGCGCGATAAACTTTACGTCGAGATGGACGATTACCGTGACAACGAGCGCGATAATGAACCATGTCGCGTTCAATCTTTTTCGAAAATTACAGCTCGATATTTTTTTTTCGCTCGCGATAAAACCTTCTGATATCCCGTATATGTAATTGAGGAGATATTTTATTCAAGAACTCTGCAAAAATGTACGCGGTCGGCAAAACGTCTGTTTTACATTCGTCGAAAAATTCATGCACCTACTGACATTTGTCACCTGTGTGCGCGCGACGCGATAACGGCCATAACGAGATTCTGGTGCCAGTCGACAAAGCTGGCGTTGATCAAATTATTTCCTATTATCCGTGCCGCGCAGCGCTAGTTACCGTAATATCTAAAACAGCTGGAAACACCGGTGGCGCGCTCGACGACCACTAAACAGCACGATCAGCAATACTTCCTCGATATTTCGATGTTAAAATGTGTGTCGCGCGAAATTTTTGGTGAGCTACATTCACGGCGTAACCGGCTTATATCGCTTAATGAAACGCAACTTTTTTTTTTCGCGCTTACGAGGCAACTACGATGTTTGACGCGTGCAACCCCCGTTGGTCGACCTTAATATGCATCGACCGCTCGGAACTTCGCACAGTATCAATCACGTTTTATTGGCCCCGGCGCACTGTCTATACATTTTTTTACGACACGCCAACACAGGTATATCCACGATATAAATACGTGCTTCGGTATGACGCGCTCCATTCCCAATTCATCGCCAATAACAATGGACGTAAAATCCGCTCGAATGAATCTCCTTTATTCTATCGAGATAGGGGTAATGGTATACCACAAAGTTTATAGCATAGTTCTTTAATTTAATCCAATCGAATACTTCGGCAGCCGATAAAAAAAAATTACTGAGCATTCGTTATATGCTTTTTGCGCGAGGAGTCTAGGTGGAGCAGTCTAACTCGATAAAGTTTGCACAACATCTGAATGATATATGAGGAATTTCTGCTAACTAGCTCTTAGAGTTTTCATTTAGCGTTCTCTCAAAATAAGAAGAGCGAATTGAAATGTACGAAATGAAATAAAGCATGTTTTTCTATAAGTTTTTTATGTCAGTTAAAATTCGCTTTAAACATTCCTCGTCAGAAATCGTTCTTTTCGTGTAGATAACAAGATTCCTCTTTCAGAAAAGAATCGTCGTCGTCTATGCGGAATTGGCGGTATTTTCGTGGCGGAAGAACACTGAGGGTGAAAGGGATTAACGAACGAGTGTGTCGGGATTTCAAGCCCGGAAATTCTTTTGTCCTGCTACTCCGATTATTCATTCGATTCCTTCAACACTATCTCACCGTAAAACGGCGGTGGGCACGAAACGCTCTAATCATAACGATTGTTTCATGGCGTGTACCAATTCACGCGCTGACTTTCTTCTCTGGTTTGTCGTAGATTTATTGCGGGTTTGCCAACCCTCTGTTATCGATACCATAGATTATCCGCACGCATAGGCACCTCTTTTGTTCTTGGACCTTCTTGATTTTGAAGGAAGGTTTTCCCTTTCTATTTTCAACTTCTTTCAACGAGCGCGCGAAATGATTCAATCAACTTACTGAATGATTTAAAGAATAATTATAATTATTACAGCACAAGAAATTCGAATTACTAACATCAATTTAAATAATAATTTTAATAATTACTAGAAATTAGAGTTATTAATTATACAAATCGTATCTACGAACTAAAACACGAAATATGGATCAAAGAATTAAATATAGACAACAACGGAACAGAATATATTGCAAGACATTCAAAATTGATTCCTAATTTTCGAGAATAATCCAATTTTGTGGAGTGAATTTCCATTCAGTCAGTTTTAATTCGTTTATTTTTCGTCTGTTGTACATTATTCACATACATCGCTTTTTTCCCGTCATTCGAAATGAATGCAATTATTGTGCACGATGTGCGTTATTCAATTTCCAATTCATCGGATTGTTCGCCTTTTATAATTCAACAGTTGTTGTATATTTTATAAATGTTTTATAAAAAATAGAAAGGCAAAGTACCTAGTTGATTACTTTCTGACACGAATTGTTCATCGCATTTAGTTAAAGATTAAAATATTTCCCTCATTATTTCCTATTTATCGAAATAAATTGCGATTATTATAATTATGATAATATATATTACAAAAGTATCGAAATTCTATCGAAATATCATTTGCACAGTTGGCAATTTTACATTTCTTACTTCTTGTAAATATTTTTTTATTTCTTATTTACTTTAAATTTTACTTACTTTTATTTATAATTTGTCGATACTTCGATAAGTTTTTATCAAAGCTTAACATTTTCAGATGTGTATCTCTCACAAAAAAATGTATCTAAACGTTTAAAATATTTCTTATTCGACTGTCTGAATGAAAATTGTGAAATTTAGTAATTTCCCTGGAGAGATTCTTGCATATCGAGAATTTCCGCGAAAGTGCTAAAGACACGCGAAGAGTTTTGTGAAAGAAATGACGCGTAAATCGGAGGATTCTTGCGAGATCGTAAGGACAGTTGCGCCACCTTCTCAGGAATGCGGCGCAATTTAACTTAATTAAAGCAGCACCGAAGGATCCGGAATGAACACGCATACATACGTTCGTTCTCTCAGCTTGACGCCGATCGATATCGAGGAATTTTCTGCGGTGCTGCTACTCGGTTTCGTACGCGGCGAGGATGCACGACATGCAGCGAGAGTGGCGCAGTTTCTTGTCACGCGCGCGTTTCGTGCTTTCGCGTACCACATTTCCGATCCCCCGCTCTCCGTCGAACGTATTTCCCGACACGGCCGCTTAGAGACCGCATTTACCTGCAAAACGTTTCAAGAGCGCATCTCACATCGCGCCGCATCGCATCGCACCGCAGTGGACCTATATAAGGTAATTGCGCCCAGGATATTTCGTCACTCAGGGCCAACTAAAACTTCTCAATGACTTCCGTTCGGTAAACTCGCCGGTGGTATAGGTAGCGACTGGATTTTTCCAAAAGGGGTTTTGGAAGGAGTTTTTTTACAAAAAAAACTTCGTTTTCCTTCACTTACTTTCAAGGAAGTATAGTTGCATTTAATTCAGCGTACATCAAAAGGTTTTATGAAAGAAGCTGAATATCGTCTTTTTTGTTAATATCAGACTGACTCTAGTACGTTCTATTATCTCATAAAAATATTTGATTTTACAATATTTTGCCTCCTATGACAGCAGGTATAAAAAAACTGCTGTAATTGAGGGTAAGTTATAAAACGTAAAACACGCGGCATAATGGAAATCAATTTCTTATAAATCTTTCAATTCTTGAATGTTTTATATATGTGAAACTTATTTATAGATCCCATATTCATTAAGAGCTTAACAAGATTTATGGATCTGATTAAAATTAATGATCTGTGAACTAGCGTCGTTGATGTGCAGTTATTGTACTTTTTAATCGCAAACGGAAAAAAGATAAGAATTTTTGTATTTAAAGTGACAAAAATTTATTACTATGGACATTTTTTAAACATTTCTTTCAGTCATAAATTTTTAATTGTGAATCTGATTGTGAAAATGTAAGACAGTACACTGTCTTTTTGAGTTGTTTAAAGTAACGCTGAAAAGATTTACAAACAAGTTTCTAAAAAAAGTATTATAAAATCTTTCAATATTGATACATCTTAATTTATATTTAAATTATATATATATATATATATAAAATTTGGAATATATCCAAAATAAAAAATATATAAGAAAAATGTATAACGTATGATGATACATCATCTTTGCAATTTCTGAGATTTTAATAAAGTAAATGTAAAACTCATTATTTGTAAAACAATATAAAAAGGATGAACAAACAGTTAAAATGATAAAATTAAATAACAGTAAATAATTTATTCTCTAGTTATTTAGTTTTCAATAAAGAATAATAAAATTAAGTAATAGTAAATAATTTATTTTCTAGTATATAATATTTCTAGTAATATATATCAATATTAAATTGTTTTATAATAGGTATTTCTTTTTGAGAGGATTATTAGGAAGTTTTTCCAGTTACTTCGAAAAACTCAAAGAAACAGTGTACTGTCTTGCATCCACAACCGTAGATCCGGTAACGCTAAACGCGTTACATATACTCGTGATTGGCAACATGCCAACATAACGAGCACGTATTCCATATAAAAAAAAAACGTGCTCCTGATGTAAGAATTCGGCGGAAGAATGTATAAACAGCGAGGGCGAGTCGACGAGAGATCGCTGATTAAAAGGGGTTGCGAGCCGGCACAACGTAGGGTTGGTCCCGTTTAGATAGTGGTTCGGGCGAACGTTATTACGACTCGGTACGATTTCTTGTAAGGGCGGAAAATGAGCGAGAACTTTAGCCTATTAAGTGCAGAGAGTACAACTCGCCGCCAGTAAAGACTACACGCGATTCATTTGCATTTTCTTTTCACTGTCAAGCGGCATCAATTTATTCTGTTCGCCTCAATCGACTGCATCGTTGATACAAAATATTTCGGAATATCAATTTAAGCTTTAGTGACAGATCCATATTGATCAATTTAGAGTCAATATCTCTTTAATGAAGATTGAGAAGAAATTGCAATTTTTCCATATAAAAATTCTGTTAAAAATAAATTCATTTCGGTTGCATAAAGAAGAAGTTTCATTATTTATACATGCACTTTATAAATTCTGGACTGTATTTATTTCAATTCTTTACTTAATAATAAGAGAATATTGAGGTTTTTATTACTGAACAATTGACTGTACAAAATGAAGACTTCATAATGAAGGACTTACTGAAAATTCATAAAATTTATAAAAAATACATTTTTAAATACCTAAATTGATAGATCTGTATTTTTAATTTAATTTTAAAAGGATTTAATCAAGATAAAATATATTAATTAAAATAAAATATATTTTCTAAAATATATTAATTAAGTATAATAAAATATTGAATATTCACTTAAAAAAACCATTAATCTAAAATTGTTTGATACTAAGTTTTTCAATTGACTTTTATGTGGACTTTGAAACGTTCAATTATTCAAAGAAATTTGTTTAAACTTTAACCGTTTCGTTTCAGAACAGCTAAGAACGACAAAAGAACAATGTAATAAGAAAAAATAATTTCATTGCACTCCCACGGGTCGAATAATAATGAGTAGCGAGTGATCAAAGAAAAACGCGCGAGGGAATCAGACAACCCGGTACAAAAGATACGAGTTAGGTGAGAAAGAGCGGGATGGGACCGATATTCTCGCGAGTATCTATTACGAGTCGAGGGTTCCTCGGTTCGCGAGGGGTGGTAGGAAAATAAACGAGAGTTCCAGCTCGTTAGCCGTCGAACGGCTCCGTGCTAATAAATGCAACACGCGATGTTCTATTTGCATCTACTTCCACAACGATGCGGTCGAATCGGACCTTCGCGTGCACTTTGAGAAAAGTTTTCGACGAGTGAGCTGCTGAAGCTGCGAATTAGCCGCGATTGGACCCCGGTCGCGCATTAAGCGCGACCGAGATGCGCGACGTGACGTGCGCATGCATGTTAAACAACTGTATCTCTCGCGAGCTGTGTTATCGAAAAACATAAAACTCGGCCGCGCCGCGCGCGATGAGTGCACACTCTCGAGCGAGCTAGCGAGCGAGCGAGCACTTCCTCTCGACAAATTAAAGAATTCAAAGCCGAATTAAATGGGATGGAACTATACATTTTCAAAGAAGCACGCCACGGTGCACGCGAATTAAATATGCGAGCAAATATTTTGCAAAAGTCATAAAATAAAGAGACGCAGATGTCTCTCTTTCTCTCTGCAATTGAAAAAGATATATGAATATGTATGCGTTTAAAAGGGGCGTCCCAGCACTCTCAAACGACGACGTATTACGTATCTGAAAAATGCAGCCCGAAAGGCTAGTTAAACTAAAAACTCGCGTTTTAAAGCCTGTGCAGAGTTCTCGAGATGGGAGAATATGGTATACGGGAAGCAAGAGAGAAACGAAGAGAAAACGATATATCGTCCACGATATATGCAACGTTCGCTGATTTAATTTCGGCGCATCACGCACGAGTGGCAGCTGACGTTCGCTGTCACTTGGTCGGAAACTGCTATCGTTTCAAGCTTATCGAGCAGTATGCTCGTACAAATAAGGCTATTCGTGTGCTGTCTCTCTCTTTCTCTCTTCTCTCTCTCTCTCTCTCTCTCTCTCTCTCTCTCTCTCTCTCTCTCCGTCTGCTGCACAGGCAATTTAATAATAAATAATGTGGTTGCAACTAAATTCAACTGAAGTGACATAATTTTTTTAAATTTGGAAATAGTCTAAACATGTGTTTATTTAGATATTTTGTCGTTTACTTTAAACTATTTTTTAAAATTCTTATTTTTGTTCAGCTTTTTTAACATTCGAAATGATGAATTATATTTTATCTCGCTGTTGTGAGAGGTGAAATAAAATTGGCTAGTTTATACATAATTTAATTGTTAACGCGCTTGCTATAATAAACCACGAAATAAATTATCATTAGTCACAACAATTAGAATCATTGTTAATATTTTTTATGAATAATTCTAATAAGTTTGCAAGAATTCTTTCTATCAGATCGATATAATGAATCGACTACTTTGCTACTTTATTTTTAACTAAAATCTAAGTTTTGCTCTTGCGGTGTTAACGGTGTGTTTTTTCTATTCTAAAAATTTGTGGTGAAAAGTTAAGAGTTTGAAACTAACTAGTTAAAGAGCAATTACGAAACATCTTTCTAAATAAGAAAATTATTAAGAAATAAGAACTATTAAAGTTAATTGAGCTAATTCTAATTAATTAGAAAAGCTGTTTTGATTAATAAAAATAATTTGGAGCTGATATAATATTCTTTTCGAGTTAACAAATACGACGAAAGATTGCATACGATTTCATACAGTTTTATAATAGGAGAAAAGACATCGCGTGTAGATTTCATTACGAACTACCTCGTGATTTTGCAGAAGCTGTCCCAGCGTTCTCGAACACGTACAAGCGTTCTTCAAGGTATATCCAATTTCGCAGGATGAATTTACGCACCATCCTTTGCGAATCCTCTTCTCTTTTTACCACAACGAATCTCTCTCGCCAAGAGTCCGTCCGCTGCTATCTTTTAAACACTATCCCCAAAGGTCAATTACCGATAAACTCAGAGCAGGGAGCACATAAGCTCGCGGTATAAAGAAGGACGATGCGGGAAAGCGGCCGCGCGGGGTGGAGAATGAAGAGGGTTAAAGCACCGCTCGTAAACGCGCGATGGGAAAGATACAGCCCATGCGGTATTCGATGTAAAGCCGAGCGCGTACGTGGCTGCGGGTTTAAGAAGTTGTCACGTGAGCACCCCCGGATAGGCGAAGCCCCGGGGCGCCCCGTAATACCAAACAACTGCCGAGAGCTCGAGAGAGGTCCGTTGATTTCACCGAGATTTATAGTGCCGAGGCAGTTTCGGGCGCGTATCTGACATCGCCGTCGCTTCTCTCGTGACGCGTCGCGCTTAAAGAGAGCCACGATTCTCGCAAACACGCGAGCTTGTCGTAAATGTCGCGTCGTGTGGAAATTTTTGACACGCTCAGTCACGTCGAGTACACCGCGTGTAACGACGTACAGTTGCATATCGAGTTTAATGCAAACAGATAAAATGTAATATCGCATACAATGACATCGATGTAGCGGGGATTATTTGCCGAAGATTAATGATTGATAAGAGATTAACGTTTCATCAGTAAATGGTCAATCTTCCCGATTAGCACAGCTGAAAATATCTCTATTAGGCTGTTACACAAATACAATACATCTACAATTGACTAAACAATTCCGTGCAGAATAAAATCTTTTGTGTGAATTTTCTAAATTCAAATCAATGGATAATTACTGATTACCCAGCGGTATACTTGACACTGGGTAATCAGTGAAATTCAACTAAAAAAGAAAGAAAGTTTGAATATTATCAGATAGCGCACAGAGAGTTGAAAAAAAATCCAAAAAGAATTCAGCCGTATATCATCAATTCTGAGTTTATTTTCAGATGCAAAAAGAATTCTTTTCAGAACTTTTCAGAAAAAGAATTCTTTTTTCATCTGAAAATGAATTCAGAATTGATGACGTACGACTGAATTTTTTTTTAACTCTCTGTGCTAGCTGGATGTATAAAATATCAATATTTGCACGTCAGTTCCAATACATTGAATTAATTTATACACTAAAAGAAAGTTATCCGACTAGAAATTGGCCCGATGTATCATAATGACACAACCGGGTAATCTTAAGACATGTCCTGTTAAGGCTGAATAGATCCTTACAATCGGGTAACCATAGTACAACAGCAAGTAAAGTTAAATGAAATAATTTAATCGTCTTGATAAGAACTCGGTATGCCTTGTCGAAAAATATTAATTACAAAACGCATTCATAGAGTTATGTAAGCAGGTACTGATGTAGTCCTGTCCCGAACAGAAATGAGTTCAATATACGAGTATTACATATCCCGATCAATATTTGCTTACGTAACCCTGTAAATGTCTGCGTTTGTAATTAATATTTTTCGACAAGACATGTATGAGTCTTTATCAAGATCCGATTAAATTATTTTTAATTGTATTTGCTGCTATGATTAACCCGATTGTAATAATATCCCAATCAGAATAGTCCTTACTAGGCATGCCTTTAGATTACCCGATCAGAAGCTTACTTACTGTATACCGAGCTCATTTTTAGAACAAGACTTATCAGGATCTTATTTTAATTTCTAGTCGGATAACTTTTAGTGTATAAATTAATTTTATTACTAATTAATTTTATTATTAACTCTAGGTTAGGGTTACACGTTTCATTAATTTTTTTAGTTGCATTTCACTGTAAATTCATTGATTACCAGTGGCATACTTGAGATATTGATGTCAGTGATTGTCCACTGGTTCAGATTTAGAGAGAAGCTTCGTGTTTTTCGAATTTTTGCTTTTTTTTTTATAAAGTTCCTTTTTCCTCCAATGAAATATTTTTTCCATGTCCTTAATGCCAGTGAAGATATAATATATACACCCCGGGACAGAGGGTGATACACTTCCCGTCGCATCGCGCGAGCTCGCGCGAAAACACGACCAGGATTGTAAACGGACGGCGTGATAAGCGTCGTAATTTATAACCGGTCGCGGATATTTCCGTGGGTGGCTCTTAAACGGCGGCCAACGAGCGCAATCTGCGCGCGAATACGCGTGTGTTAACGTTGACGCGATGAAAAACGTATTACGCCGTGCGATAACGTGCCGCGAGCCGCGTTCTGTAATGACATTTCCGGGACAATTTTGATTTGCATTAACGAGGCGAATGGGGGCGATTTACGTCGCAATCGTGTACCCGGTACGATTAACGCGCAACGTGAATCGCGCCTCGGGCGAAATCGAGCGAGGTAACATCGTGGAGGAGGCGGAAAAACGATATCGGTTAATGTCACAAATTCATCACTGCGAGGACAAGAATGTTGCGTCGAAGGGTAATTTCCCTTTTGCAATAAAACAATATGTAATAATACGTACAAATACAATACAAATGTAATAAAACACGCATTATATAGAAACAATAATTATATGTTAATAATAAATCAATTTTCAATTTTAAAGTAATTTGCTCGTTATATTATATAGTTGCGTGATTACGCGTGTCATTTTGTGTTTAAAAAAGGGATTGTGCCCTGGCTGATGTAAATCGGTGCAATTTAGCCTCTTTCAATTCAGAGGTTGTTACCAACAATAAGTTCGCTGTAATTTGGTTCCGAGCACACGGACGGCTAACAAATTTCGTAAGAAACTCTCTTTCGAGACGGTAAATATTGAGATATGCCTTTCCGCATGCAATACTCTTCGGTAAGACAGTAAATATTGAGACGTGCCATTTCGTATGCAACACGATGATGCAATTTGGTATCCTGATTACAAGTTCGCTTGTCGTTGGAAGTTGGATTCTTGTTATTTGGTAAATATTTATAAATAATGTTCGAGAAAATCTACATCGCGAAGCGTTACAGCACTGGCGCAGAATGATATTAGGTTTGACTTGAAAGCTAACACTGAGAAAACGTAGAAAAGACGTGTTTTCTTATGTTTGCTGTATCTAGAAGCAATGATCACGTATAGAGCAAACTAAAAGCAAACAATTGTGGAAGGTGTTGCGCTAAAAGGAAACAGACGTATTGGCATAGAGTGAATGCTCGGACAAAATAAAACAAAATCCAAAAGCGGCTGTGTGCGATTTATTTTCAAACATGATAAAATTGGATCTTGAATTCTACAGAAGGGAACCAATCAACAATCGAAAAATTGCTGGTTGGCTTCTTTCTGTAGAATATAATCCGATTGAGGCACAGCTTCGAAAAACCAATCAATACACTTATTGTATTCGCGTATATCTCCTTCCGAACAGACATTCTATCCTAATATTTCTTTGTACACAATAATAATGGGTGGCGTTAGCACGAATTTCGCGTCGGCTTTACCTTTCCTCGTGATAAATGACGCTATAAATTAACGGAAAGCTTTAATCGATAATTTACTAAAAGTTTCATTTGCTTTTACCGTAAACGATCCTAATTCTTGACGAATGTCCATGAATCGTCTTTACGTAGCGATTGTAGGATTAAAGAAAATTGTGTCTCTGAAAAAAATTTCAGTAAAAAGGAAACGTCTTCTCATCTTACGCCACTATCTCTAGATACAATTTCAAGCTTGGATCTAGGAGGGGGGGGGGAGGTCTAATCGAAAATGCGCCACTGGCCTCGGCGGATATCGCGAAGGAATGGCAACTACGTGCTTCCACTTTATCGCGATCCCTTGCTGATTCCCTACTGATTGCCGATGGTTGCGATAGAAAGATTACATATATGGCAAAGTGGAGAAATGTTCGATAAAGGCGATTCGATCGAGAAAACGGATTTCCGTAACGCCTGCACGATAGACAGTTCGTTAGTCACCGATCTAAGAGCGCCGATAATTACTCCACCATCCGTGCATCAGGAGGTCACTCGGATGATGCGGTATCGAGGTCAACTGAGCGTTTTCCAACATAGAGGATCTACGGATCTGAAGGACGGAATACATCGCTCTAATATAGACGAGACACGAGTAATGGCGCGGCAGGGGGTTTATGATCAGACAATATCCTCAGCCACCCTATTCGATGATGCCAGTGATGTTATCTACCTGACAACGCGCTACTATAATCAGATATAATCTGAATTTATCGGAGCGCGAAGTCTGCGATTTAGTGTGCCTACGTTGCCAGAGTAAGAAAATACAGGACAAACAGTGCAAATATAGTTCTTCTAGAAAGTGTTGTAATGTATATACTCTCTCTCTCTATGTTTGGATTTCGTTGAAAACAATTTACACAAGAATTTACACAGGAAGTACTTTTTCTGTAAACTTTGAGATTTATTTTCGCAACTTCTTGATCATGTGTACAGAGAGATATGTGCAATTTTTTGAAAATTGTCAAGAGCGGCCATGCTGTTCTTAAGTATGAATAATGCAGTACAGAAATTATCGAATCTTGAGACAAGTCTTTGTGAGTGAATTAGCGTCCGTATATTTGTAGCGGACCGTCATATGTATTGTCATGGCGTGAGATGTTCGAAAAATATTGGAAAATACACACATATATGAAATTATAAATAAAATTTGATCCTAAAATCTAAAACGGATAATAGATCGTCTAAAGTGGATTCGATATTTGAGCTTAGGTCAAGTTATATAAGTTTATCCTGCATTTCTCGAACGAAACTTCGTTTATTGAATGGAATAAATCTTCTCGTGAAATCTCTCGACTCATAATAATAAAAATTAAAATTCTAACCGTTTTTACGGATCATAATATATGCATTGACGAGCTGTTTATCCAAAACACGCGCTCGCGCGCGACATAATAGTATTTATGCACTCGTTATTTTCACTCGTGGAAGTAGGTATCGCGTTAACACATTACGCGGAATTCTTATGGTGACTCGACATAGCCATTTGTGCGATGTGACATGCGATTACAAGTAATTACACCTCGCGCGTGTCATGAATATTTACGAGCGCAGTTTTTAAAGTTTCGTGTTTAGTTTAGTGAGCCGCGCCAACTATACATATCGAGAAAAATGATTTCTCGTTTACGAACTTGATGTTGAATGAGTTTTCAAAATGTGGTGCACGTGATACAAAAAGTATATTACAGCCAAAATGATGTCTCAATTAAAATTATTTATATTCGTTTGCACCAACGTAGATTTTAATTTCTGATTAACTTATTCTTTATCTTTTTCTACTTTTTCAAACTTAAAAAAAGATGGAGAATAAGTTGAATCGAGATTAAAGTTCATTTACGTTGGTGAAAACAAACATTTAAAAATAAATGCGTATTATTCTCAATCATATTTAAGAACGATGAATCTTTTATATCGACTTTACATGCTCTTTACATGTTATTTCTTTTTACTCTGCTGAAAATACTCATAAAATTGACTTTACTTTTATTGAGATGACTGTCTTCTATCGAGATGTCACATGTCCTCGATTCTTAAATTAAGAAATACTATTGTTTCGAGACAGCAAAATTATTAATGCATGCATAAATAGGTGAAATTGTTACAACTATTTTAGTTATGTGAAATAAATTATGAAGTCTTATCAACTTAATCTCTGCTCATTTTAATTTATTAAGCTTTTTCGGTAAAAACTTTTAGAGTTGAAAAACATTGAGACAGTATCACGAACCACTTCTAATTTAATCTATTCTAATTAGAGACAGAGAATAGACCATGTCATAGACATCTGGGCGCTTAATTTTATCGTCATTTGCAAGAATTGTCGCAAAGAGACAATCCTCCCGAGCGAGTTAATCAATTCCGTCGGGGGAACACAATCGATCCCTCGGGTAACAACTAGAATCATCAGCGCAATTACTTCTGCGCAATTACGTTCCTCCTAATGCCGCGATATCGTATCGACGTTTTGACACTCCGTGTCCCTGCAAATTATTCACGCCACGACGCAATGGTTAGTGTCGCTTATATGGCAGACAGGACCACCGTGCGTATCGACACGCCGCGCCGCGTCGCACCGATTATTTTGCATTAAGTCGTTAGCGCCCGGGTGCACACGCGGTCCGAAACGAACAAGAAAATCGCGTGTCCCATCGTAAACTTCCACCCATGGCTGTACAAAGAGCCGTCCATGATAGACCGATTGCCCGTAATGGTTCGCTTCGTCCTCGTAATTCTGCTTGTCGTTCCTGTCGTGCGCTAGTCGCAAATTGAAATTCACGGTGGCCGCCGGGCCAAATGTGCCCGCCCTCCACTCATCCGCTTTTCAGCGCTTCCAGGCTCGATGCAATACGTTAAGCAAGGTAAGCGTGAATGGGCGCAGCCAAAATATCTACAGCAATTTCTATGAAATGACGAGATGGAAAAACTCAGTATATAAAATCTGGCGTTAAAAATATTATGAAAAATTGACGATTGCGAATTTGTAAATAAAACATTTTTCGCCGCGCGAAATTAAGTCTCGGATGAAATATATATATATATATATATATGAAAATAATAACGTTACGGCGAAAGAGATGAGAGTATTAATGCAATTTGCGAAAAGGAACTGCACGTGCACGGAAAGAGATGAAAGTATTAATGCAATTTACGAAAAGGAGCTGCACGTGTACGGAAGAATGGTTAGGTTTTTTACTAAAGTATTTAAAATCTTTTAACTACAAGTTTAAAAATAATTTTGTTAGACTAAAATAATTATGTAGAAACTGATTGTTCAGAAACGTCAAAATTTTCAAATCATGCTTGAAATTACTAAAATTATTTTAATAGTTCGACAAAATTATTTTCACATCTGCATCTATAGCTAAATTTTTAGATAAAACTTGAGTAAAAAAAAACTGTTCTTTCCATGTATAATCATATTAATTAATTCACGTAGTTCTAATGTCAGAGATATTACATTGTTGCGAGTAATAGAAACCGTAATGCTCGTAATGAGTGTTCAGCCATATGGGAAATATCCATGCAAGATGTTTGAGTAACATGTCGCGTTACTGTTCGCGAGGCAATTGTCGTCGAATTAAATCCGAAATTAGCGCTTGTTTATCTGTATAGCGCTTGCCGCAGTGTCATTTATCTTGAATATTTACGTTTCGCTGAGAACGAACATGACGCGTACTGCATTAATTATACGCAGCGGTTCGTCACATATTTTTCCTATAATAATGGATTTCATACATCCGACGTAAACGGAATTTGATTTCGAGTCCGATTCTGTCAATTTTACGAGAGTCCCGAGCACTGTGTGCGGTATATAACAACTTGATAGTTTGATTTGTAACAAGAGAAGCATGCGGGAGTAGCCTGTTTTTTTTCGCAAAACGTCAAAAGCCAACAAATTTGTTGATATTGGTCCGCAATGCTCTTTGCGACGTCAAATATATAGATCAACAAATCTTTTTCTATTGGTCGAATCTAAAAGTGTACTGCACTGATTGAAATTATTGAGCGTTAGAGTAAATAAAGCTCCGAATGGCATTGCCGCGATTGCGAATTTTCGCGGGACGTGGAATTGATTTTCTCCACCCCTATATATGTCTTGGAAATAGAAGTTGGAGAAAAATCCGGATCAGATCCAAATTCGGTGCGTTCACGGATGATGGGGCGTGCAAAATTATCCGTGGCCGTACTATCCGACATTAATGGTCGACCTATTTGCATATCGCGTTTTAAACTGCGCGAAACGTTATTCCGCCTTAATACCACGCCGAGGAGACGTACATATATATATTTCATCATCTTTATGGCTCTAAGAATATCCAGTTTGTCGGAAATACTCTATTTCATTCCGGCTGGAGTTCTTGGCTGCGATCTCGCGAGCGAGCGAAGTAGACTCGTGGCGCGCAATCGCGCAAACAAAGCCGTCCTGCCGTACCGTTATCACCGATACCGATCGTCGACATTCGGTTTCTGTGGCGCTCAAACGCGGTCTGTAATTACAGGTGCGATTCCGGAAAGATGATACGCGACTACCTGATACTGCTCTCATGGCTCTGCGCGGTGCAAGGGAAGATAGGTAAGTACTGCACGTTCCGCAACTCCGTATTGGCGAATTCCGCCGGAATAACCGTAGAACCTCGTTTACCATAAGACGCACGTTATACTTCCTGTATTGGTAAATGCAATTTTTAATCTTGTATAAAAAGAAATTATATAGCGATTATATGATTTATCCGATTGCCTTCAGGCACAATCTGACGTTTATGCGCCGCCAGAATATCCACCTCGCGGCGTAGCTTTCTCAAAAGAAAAACTCCGCAGTATATAATAGACAGGAAGTAACGGCAGATTCGCAGAGCGATAGTACTTCAAGTGGAATCTCAATATAAAAGTGTACTTTAAATAGTTTAAATCCATAGTCATACTCGATTTTTTTTGTTAATGCAACTGTACATACACTGGAATAATGTAGCTGAATATCTCTCTATTCTATTTTATTTTGCATAAAAAGATATAGAAATAAGGCAGTCAGAAAGTAAGCAATTTATGAAATATTTAATATTTTGACTCTGACATATTTTGATATGAAATATTAAATATTTTCTAAAATATTTTCGATTATCTTGTTTTAATATTTTTATGCACATTAAATGAATTAATAATGTTTCTAAGAAAAGCGTATTATGTTATATAATTGCAATAACGAAAAAAACTTTCTCTGAAAGAATATATATAAAAAGCATATATAAAAAGCATATATAAAAAGCACTTATTGAACTATTTAATTTTTTTATTCTTTTATTCCGTAATTTTTTCCATCTTCAACAACAGAACAGGAGATATTAAGTTACTGTGATCCATTCTGTATAATCTCTCTTTTACGCATAATAATAAAATTTTTAATATTTTTATATTGATAATTTTTGTAGAAATAATTTTTATTATTTTTTACAGGTAATTAAAAATTTGCGTTTGTTAGTGCATCAAAAAAGAAGCGTAAAATTCCATTTAAAATTGAAATTGCGATATTGCGCACATTTATATAACACTAATAAATAAGAAATAAAGCTACAACATAAAAAATAAAACTTCTAATATTTGTTCACTGTTGCACTGTGACGTTTTTCTTATCTGCATTTTATTTATTGTATTTATTTTTTCTCTCCAAGATATAATCAGCTAAATTTCGTGAAACTTTGTACTCGTGTGGTTTACTGACGAAAAAGCAAAATTTCCATTTGTTAAACGAATTTTGCTATATGCAACATTTTCTCGTGTAGATACGCAAATATGATCTCTATGTTTATTTGTGACAATGGAAGCGCAGCAATGGTGTGAGATGTATTTTTCCATATCTACAGCAACGAAAATTGGACTCACCGATATGATACTGGTTTTAATCCCTGGGATATTTCGACAAGGTTATACGTACTGGTAGCCAAATTTTACAGGAGGGAAGCAAAACCCTGTTTATTTAAAAGAACATAAAAATGACAAGCTTTTTGAAGGTATAAATTAAGCCTCTTAATAAACAGTAATACGTATTCGAAATTTTTCCCTATTTTGCACTGACAAATAGATTATTTTTATTCCGTGCCATTCGTTATTACTTTTTCGAAATATACGATTTGACTGAAGCCAGAAAGTGTTCGACGGTGTTAAGCGCCAAAATACATATCGATTTGATATTGAAATTTTTGTAACTGTTTGTGGCGCTTTTTACGTTCTCGCATCTCATATTCGCCATTAATTCTGGTCAGAATAAAATTTTCTATTTTGCAGGATATTTCTGGCATATCACCGATATTCATTACGACCCAAAATATGCTGTGCAAGGAAATGCACCTAATACCAGTAAGTTAATACACTTGTTTGTAATTTTTAACAATTTTGTAATGCGAAGAAGTCAACTGAGAATAACTTTATTGGAATATGGATTAGAATGTTTTTAGAATTTTTTTATTTTTTTTTGATTGTGTTACATGATTTTCAAGAAAAATGATTTGCATATACTTGTTAATTCTCGTCCAATACGGCCAGAGTTGCGCGCCGCGCCGCGCCGTACCGGGGAGTTGATCACGTAATTGTTAGAGAGCTTTTTCTTTTATCTCATCCAGTTTTTCATATCTCATATGATCACTCACGTGAATCTCATCCTATTAAATTTCATCGTTTCGCCTCGGTTAGATTACGTGACCACGATTTCGCGAAATTTGTGTGAAAATTTCCTTTTTACTATTTTGCTCTTAGAGAAAATATACGTGATCGACCTCCCGTTGCGAAATCCAAACCTTGGTGTTCTCACCTAGTATCGGTGTTTGCCAGATGCTTCGAGGTATAAACTTTCCCAAGCGTTTTATACAAATTTCCCTCAAACTTATTAGTATTTTGAGAAAATTTCCACAAAACTCATAATTTCTGAAACTTTTCTACTGGATAGCAGGTTTTTTTGTTGAAAGAAGAAATTTGCATGGGTTTTTTCTCAATTATTTTTTCAGCATGCGACGAACTGACTCGTAACCGAGCTTTAACGAATACCTTCGAATCGTTATACATTTCATTTTCCGACGATCGCATGAGCGAATTATTATCATTCCTCTAACAGGAGACTGTTATTTACTGGTCTACACGCGCGCGGGTATTTACCGATCATTCTAGAACTTAGCGTGCTCGGTTGGCACGAGAGACTTGCACGAAATAGCAGCGACTTGAATTACCCCACCCTCTCGTTTATTCGATTCACCATCTTAAGCCTCGTGTCGTACGGACGTTAAGCGAGATACAAATAAGTAGTGAGCGCGAATAAGCGCGATCCTGGTCGTTCTCTGTCACGCGGTGCGCATTTTTTATTTCACTAGTTCCCACGATCAACACTGCTTTTTCTCTTGTAACCCTTCCATTTGTCGCTTCTCGATAGTCTCTCATGCGCGGATTCCATTTACCGTCGTGTTTCAGAGTGCTGGAACATGAGAAACATCGTCGATGGCGGACGTATGAGGCTCGACAGAAAACTGGCGGGCAAGTTTGGCGACTACAGTTGCGACTCGCCCTGGGCTCTGATAGAATCGGCGGCACGGGCGATGAGATCGAAGCATGGCGATATCGAGTTTGTCCTGTGGACAGGGTATGTCGAACTATCGTATAATTGTCGGTTAATGTGGTCCAATACGTATTTCAGTACGCGAATCATTGTATAGTGACATCCAAATGGACTCTTATGGACGATAATCTGTTCTTTTTTATTCTTTTTCATGAATACGATATAATTGGTGCACATTATGATTGAGATATGATACATTGATGTAATAGGGGCTATTTATTAACCAATAATTCGTATTAATATCTTTCTGCTTCGAGTTCCATATTGAAATATTATACAAGAATATTTTATTGTTATTATTATTATTATTGTTTTTAAGAGCTCTTTTTCAATTGATTATTTTCGGTAATATTATTATTATTGTTTCCATTGCAAATCATTATCGTTGTTATCATTATTACTAATTTATGTTACGTATTTGAAATTTATGAAAATATTCAGGGCTTTTATAATAGTCAAACGATATACGACCTGCTATCGTTAATAACGATTGTTGTTGTTAAATGAATCATTAACGTATTGTAATTTATTCATGAGATCTCATTTATCATCAATGAAATTATAAACAAGATCCAGTTTGGGGAACGGCAAGTTGTTAATTCAGTTAATAACGCGATTATTATGTGTTGAATATATTACCGTTAAATAAATTTACTTTACGAACGATTTACTAGTTGGAGGTGCACGACTTCCAATTAATTACCGGAAGCGACGAGTACCGTTGACCAGTACAAATATTACGACCGATGACTTTCTCCACTTATGTAATATCTCTTTATTGCAATTACAAAAGATACAGATGTAAATGAATACAAGCAGTAAATGTTAAAATATTGATAAAATATGAAATTTCTATTTCCGAAAAGTTTTAAAGTATCATGAATTTCAAATTCGTCATACATTAATGTTAATACATTTCGACATATTGAACTCACGCGCTTCGATTTCGGACTAAATTCCATTTGTATTAATCTTGTATACGTAATCATTCTATTTAGAGATAACTGTAAATTGCCTGAATTTTCTGCTTTCAATTAGTAAATGATATTATATTTCGGAGCAAAGATTCAATTTGTAAAATTATTTTTTAAGAAAACCGTGTATAGAGCTTTTTGTTTTTTATCAATTCTATATTTATTGTATTAATATTATAATATAAATTAATCGGAAAAATGAATAAGTATAGATATTATAAATAATTAAGTGTAATATTGTATAAAGCAATATATTAAGAATAAGAATGTTTCGCACTTGAGTCATATTTCAGTTAAAATATAAAGAAGTAATTTAATAATAAATATTAAAAAAAAATCTTAATCCAACAAAATTCACATTCAATGTTAAAATAATTAGATCCTCATAAAAATTATAAAAATCAATAAAAATCGTATAAGTGATTGAATAAGAAATAATAAAAAGTAATATAAATAATTGAATATAAACAATACACACATTTCCTTAATAATTATAATAATTTAAAAATAGAAAGAATATGGTCCATTTCTAAAAGAATATTCCGTATAACTATATTATAAACTTTTATATTTATAAATTTCCTCTTAGTTTAATTTCAGAAGATGTCATTTATATTTCTGTCGTGTCACTTTTCTCCCATTTTCGTCATCCGTCGGTGTTTAATCAGTTATCGTTGATGTAACAATTATCAGCGTCTCGCTTGGGTGACAATTCGCACGTCTCATTTCGTCGTTGAGGTCGTACCGCATTGCGCTTCATCTCGCGTGTCGACGCGACGTGACGGGACGCGACACAACGCGACGCGTCGCGACGCGGCACAACGAGACGCGTCCTTATCCGGCGACATTTCCTCTTCCTCGCTGTATTTATCGGCGATAATCACCGGTGTTCGCGTTGTAATCCCCGAGTACGAGCGTTCTATGTAACTAGGACTAACGAGGCTGTAACTACTTGTTGCAGTGACGCGCTGACGCGCAATGCCGGCATGAACGCCGAGCTGCGTCTGCAGTGTTTGCGGAATTTGACCGAACTGTTGCACCGCACGTTTAAAGGACAATTCGTGTTTCCCGCACTCGGCCACGAAGACATAGGCCTGAATTATACGCAGCTCGCTTCCGTCTGGCAAAATTGGCTACCACCGGAAGCGGTGGATACTTTTGTAAAGGGTAAGTAAACAAATGCTGTTACGCGCTCCTCAAACGGTGAATAATACGAAATAAATAATTAAACGGATTGAAATAACGATGGAAAATGTTATCGAAATATGTAATGTGAATAGTTCAAATAATTAATTAATTAGAAATATATTAAGAAGGACTA
>Ga0157364_1000085_pt1 | contig 38265 bp, 30 predicted proteins | sample AttsexASBM2_FD_111476 | JGI IMG/M metagenome (GOLD analysis project Ga0157364, IMG submission 111476) | Fungus gardens microbial communities from leaf cutter ant in Ribeirão Preto, State of São Paulo, Brazil - Atta sexdens ASBM2 | ecosystem: Host-associated > Fungi > Mycelium > Unclassified ...
GAGAGACACGATAAAGTGATTTTGCAGCATGACAATGCTCGACCCCATGTTGCGAAAGTGGTCAAGACATACTTGGAAACGTTGAAATGGGAAGTCCTACCCCACCTGCCGTATTCTCCAGACATTGCTCCCTCTGACTATCACTTGTTTCTATCAATGGCACACAGCCTGGCTGACCAGCACTTCCGGTCTTATGAAGAAGTAAAAAATTGGATCGATTCGTGGATAGCCTCAAAAGATGACCAGTTTTTCGACGCGGGATTCGTACGCTACCCGAAAGATGGGAGAAAGTAGTGGCCAGCGATGGACAATACTTTGAATCATAAATGTATAAGCAGTTTTTTACAATAAAGCCTCGAATTTCGGAAAAACGGCGGAAGCAAAGTTGTATATCTAATATATATATATATATATATATATATATATGTAATATATATATAAACAATGCTACGATGTATGTTTGAGTTTGACAGGTGTATCAATGTAGCGTTCGAACGATTACCCAACTCGTCGATATAATCGACGTCAAGTATATGCGATTCTCCAATGTCACGTTTAAGAACGCTATACGTGATAGCAATATATTCGATATATCGCATCAGCTCGTCGATTGCAAGCTATTAACTTTAGTTTTTAATATGTATGAAAAACAATAATGTAATAAAATGTGAATAAAAATTTTTTCATTCACATCATTTTATATATATATATATATATATATATATATATATATATTGTCTTTACTTCCCATCCATCATATTCTATGCTCTGACGCGCTATCGCACTCCGTTTATATAAACAGCCTTCTTTTACCGTGACGCGAATCACGTACGTTTGTACCTACCTGTATTTCGCCACCGCGAAGTCGCCGCGTTCCGTTAGAGTAATTGTATGTTAATTTACCATCTTGATTGTATATCGCGTTTGAGTCACATTTCATGTAGAGTAGAGAAAATCATTGTACGATGTTTGGTAGAAAGCCGCGATTGTTGCTATAAACTTTGATCGACTGATGAATTTGTAATAATGCTCGCGATAATCGCCTGTTTCCGTTCCTTGTATTGTTTTATGTTTCGCGACTCGATAATTTCTGCTTATAACGAGCTCATATTCACACCAAGACTAGTGATTGTAATCGCAGAGAATTGCATACTTGAATAGATTCTTGTTTGAATAGATCATTGTTTCCGTTACCAATATTAATATATATGTTTGTTATTATTAAAAGGAAGATAGTTCTTATTTATTCTCTCGCCTTCCGATTCACTCCCGCTTCGAATCCCCCAACCCCACTGGCCATGCAGGAGTAGTCGTCTGTCGACAACTAAAGAAATATTAAGAATAATTAGTCGAGATTTAGAAGAATAACCAAGAGCGGCACGTTCACTCGTGCCCCTCACTCGGCGCTCAACTTAAGTTAAGAGAGAATTCGCGGTAATTCAGTGAATAGCTACCGATTTCGAATATCAAAGTAAATTCATTGCCTGTCGAGTTGCGATTACCGAAAAGCGACAAAGTTGTGCTGTCGGTCGAGACTACGGTCACAGAACAAACTTCAAGAATAGCAATGGGTTCTTCTATTTCTTCTGTAATCGTCAACATTTTTATGGAGCATTTTGAAAAAGAGGCCCTCAGAAAAACATTAGAAGTTCCAAAAAATCCAAAAAAATCAGAAGTTTGATTTCATTATGACAACACAACACAATGAGATGGATGGAGACACGACAGAGCCGAACTCCGTAAATTTCTTATTTTTCTCCCAACAATCAACATCCAAATATCCACTTCACTATAGACAGAAAGGAAAACGAAAAAACTTCCCTTTTTAGATGTTCTTATTTCTAAGAAAACTGATAGTACCTTAAGCCAGTGTACAGAAAACCAACACACACATATCTGCGTGCTGAGTCACATCACCACCTCTTCACAAAAACAGTTTGCAATCAACTCACTTGTATATAAAGCTTTCACCATCTCTAACAAAGAATATCTACAGACAGAACTCGACCACCTAAAACTAGCCTTACAGAAAAACGGACAAAAAAGACAAAACATAATCAAAACAATTAATAAATATGCAAACAAGACAATAGTCTCTGACATACAACCAGACAAAAGGATCCTATCCATTCTTCTATATGGAAGGAATAATAGATCGGGTTAGTAGAATATTAAACAAACACAATATCCGAACTATCTTCAAACCTAAAAAGACAGGACAAATCGTAAGAAATCCTAAAGATCAAAAACCTTCACTCAGCTTCGCAGGATATACAAAATACCTTATTCCGGACAAGTATACATTGGAAAAATCGGGAGAATGGTTAATCTGGATAAAAGAACATCAACGCAATGTCAGGCTAAAACGTGTTACGCAGTCAACATTATCAGAACACAACATCGAAACAGGACATCAAATACTGTTTAACAAAACGACACAATAACCAAGAATACATCATACTTTCCAAAAAAGTATAGAGAAGCCATAGAGATACAAAAACATCCTAACACTCTAAATAGAGATAATGATTACAGCATAAATAAAATATGAAAAACTCTTCCGGTTATTGAAGACCAATTTCCTCCACTTCTCCCCCCTCCACAATTTTTTTTTTCCCTACCATCACTCCAACAAGTAGCATAATATAAAAGGAACGGCTTGGTGCCTCGGACCGAAAGAACAACTTAGTATCAGGTTGCTCCTCGCCCTGATGAAGTAGACTGCAAGGTTCACGAAAGTTGACATTCCAAGAATGGATCTGGATACCGAGGAAATATTTCGCAAATATTTTACAATATTATATTATTCATGTTTCAAAGAACATAAGATTTTCTTGAAATTAAAAAAAATTTTTTTCATAGTATAATTTGTAATGAAAGATGATGTTCTGTAACATCAATTACACATCAAAAATTAAAATTAAAAACATAATGGCAATCGCATTCATCAAATGTAAAGTCAGTGAAGAAATAAAAAAAATTTCAATTTGCAATACACTTCTATAAATAAGAAAGTCAGATTAATATGATCTGAATCGATGTTCCATTCAGTCGTTATTTGCCTTATTTTACTGTTAAAAACAAAGGAATATTAGAATTTAAGCACTTTAATAAATACCATATAAGCACAAGTCATTAAAATTAAATTGTATGCAATTTTAATGAAAGTGAAAAGGTGAATATCTAAAAAGGTGAATATCTGAAAAGGTGAATATCTGAAAAGGTGGACATCTGAAAAAAGGAGTAATGCAATTTGAATTTATATATCGAATTATATGCGATACAATAAAAATCTTATAATAAAGCAAAAGGATATGTGAATACAAAAGTATAGAACTCAAGAAGAACTCAGAGTTTAGCTAGGAGGCATGCGCTAATATTAATATGTAATATTCAATTAAAATTAATACAAATATTCAAACGTTTCGATTTTTAATAACTATCCTCTTCAGTGGAATTATATAATAAAATAATGGGTACATTCAGTACTTTGAGTGCTCAGTGAATTTTTAAATGCTCGGTGAGTGGTTATAGTACTGAATGACACTAATGAAAAGGACCGTTATTAAAGATCGAAACGTTTGAATATTTATATTTATCTAAATCGAATATTACATATTGTTAATATGTAACGACTTGAAAACTGCAAATAGATAATTTAAATGCCGATATCTAACACGAATCCAAAATTCGATAACACCGATCATGCATCAAATGTCTAAATTAAAAAGCAATCACATTCACCAAATACGAAAAGTAGACGAGCCGGCGAATAAATATGTAAATCGCAATACGCAGAACACTTCGATAAAGAAAATGTTGAGAGTCAAGCTAATGATTCACTACACTACGAAATTCAATTCATTATTGCGAATTAATATCAATCGTTTTTCGGTTTTGCCATATTAATCTATAAATTAGTGTTTTTGGCGTAACGGACCACGGAGGAGAAGATGCGCGCTACGTCACCTGATGAGTCATAGGCGATATACAGGTTTGATATTTTTACTGACAACGCTCGTAGGATAAGTAGAGCGGACTAAATTGAAACGGAAAGTTCTCTACCTAGTTTTTACTGTTTTCACAATAGTTAACGAGATATGAATTTGTAAAGAGGTTTATTCACGTTGCATGCTCCAATACGCTTCTATATATTGGGAGTACAAATTAGTTCAGTCCGTTTCCCTAAAGATAGTTCCAGCTGTTGTGAATGGTTCATAGCTGATTTTGGCGGTTTCAGAGAGGTTAAACATCTGCTAATAATATTCAGTTTATATCGCTTTGAGTTTCATACAAAAACCTTGATTATGTTTGAAATGTCGAATTTTGTGTTAATTAAGCAGCATTTGCGGGAGGTTTTGATTTTCTGCTTTAATTGGAAGAAAAGTGCGGCTGAAGCCCATCGAATGCTTGTCGAAGTTTATGATGACACTGCTCCACTGATAAATCATGTAGGGAATGGTTTCGACATTTCAAATGGAGATTTCAGCGTTGAAGACAAGCCTCGCTCTGGACAGCCAAAAAAATTCAAAGACAAAGAATTAGAGGCATTACTCGAAGAAGATCAACAGATACAGAGTCAAACGCAAGAGGAGCTTGCAGAATCATTGGGGGTAACTCAACAAGCCGTTTCTGTACGATTGAGAGCCATGGGAATGATTCAAAAACAAGGAAATTGGATGTCTTATGAACTGAAACCGAGAGACGTTGAAAGGCGATTTTTCACTTGTGAACAGCTGATTCAAAGACAACAGGGAAAAGATTTTTTTGCATCGGATTATGACTGGAGATGAGAAATGGATATTCTACGACAACCCCAAGAAGAAAAAATACTACGCTAAGCCCGGTCAATCGTTGCCATTGACCTCAACATCAACACCACGGCCGAACATTCATGATTCGAAGATCATATCTGTATCTGGTGAGATCAAAAGGGTCTTGTTTACTATGAGCTGCTGAAACCTGGCGATTCCATTACGCGATCGATATCGGCTACAATTGATTCGTTTGAGCCGTGCATTGCGAGAAAAACAGTCAGAATACGAGCGAAGACATGATAAAGTTATTCTTCTTCATGACAACGCTCGGCCTCGATGTCGCTAAAATCGTAAAAAAATATTTGGAAACGCTCAAATGAGATGTTTTACCACACCTACCGGATATTACTCCTTCTGATTACTGGTTGTTCCAAAAGATGCAGCAAGTCATCGGTTTACTTCTTTCAGAAATCGAAAATTGGCTCCAAAATTGGATCGCCTCCAAAGACAAGTCATTTTTTCGAGATGGAATTCGAAAATTGCCTGAGAGATGGGAAAAAGTAGTAGACAGCGATGGACAATACTTTAATTGATCTGTTCATTCATTTTTGTTTTTTTGAAATAAATTTTTGAACGGACCGAACTAATTTGTACAATACTTACTCCTACCATAGCTCTTTCTCACTCTAATGTACGCGTTGGAGTGAATAGAAGCTATGGTAGGAGCATGTTCGAACATGGTAGGGGCATATTGGAGCATACGATGTGACAAACCTCGGTATATAGTTTATGTCTCGCTCCAAGTAAACGCGCAACGCGAGATATCATAAATATATTCATATTTGAGAGCTGTGTGTGTGTATGTTATAGGCTGTGGGTTCGTAAATGCACAGTTCTTCGCAGGAAACATTTTCTGGTAAAAAATTTTTCTTGCATGAGTATAAATATATGTATAAATATATACATAACAATGTAATAAATATTTATATATATATATATATGTAATTATATATAAAATATGCTCATATATCCTTCTTTCTTTTGTATATTTATACATTTATTATAACCGTGTTCACGAGCGACGGTACAAATTCGTCGCGTGCTCCTTGATCTTCTCTTACTTATTGTAAAAATACTCTTTATATTAGAAAAGTGTAAGGTCTCAAGCTAGATTTCCACAATTATTAAAGCGTTTCACTAAACAAGTTGGGCGCGAGAGAGTCACTCTTTCCATAATCTTTCCTACTTTTGCTCGTAATTAAGCCGCGGCAGGGGTGGGTCGTCGAAGGTGAAAAAATTGTCGGAGGGTAAGAGAGATAGGCTGCAAGAATCATGAGATAAGAAAGAAATAAAGAACAATTATATAATATTTAGCGAACCGTTTTACATACAATCTCCTTTGCTCCCTCCGCTGGACTAGATATAATCTACTTTCATAAAAGACAACGATAACTTACTTTTATTTAACGCCGGGCGACCCTATACTTTAGACTACGAGCTTTGACTTTTCTCCGCAGTCACCTTAGAAAATAATTGATAAACGGCGATCGATTATTCATAAGACCTCTCAACAGCGTGCAAAAATTCGTACCCAAAGTAATGCACGTTATCCGGAAGAGGTAACACCGACGTGAAGCCGAATACTAACTCGAAAGCGCGACACGATCACAATAATCGTTTCAGCGCGGCACAAACAATATAAAACGAAAGTCTAAAATGACGATGGCAAAAGAGGCGAATATGACTCGACAACTAATAATTCACCTAATAATACTGCTTGGGAGGACGGCACGTGCCCCGCAATTTCACGACTCTACACAGTGGCCATTAAACCGATCGCTTTCCGCGACGTGAGCTTTTTCACGTGCGATCCGCCTGAAGCTACGAACTCGGATCGGCAGCTTTACAATAGCAATGGCGACGCTCATCTTATCCTCTGGTGCAGGATCACGAGAACTCTTCTCTCAGTAGTAATACTCGCAATTTTCAGGAATACTCGTCGATAGTGGAGTCCTTGTACATCTATTGACTCAGCCACAGAACGAATGGCCCAGAAGTTCCTTGCGGATTTACAGGCCGTTCGCCCCTTCCCCCCCCCCCTTCAGAGGGCTGTCACGCCGTGATTGACTCCTGTTCAATCATGCTATTGGCGCGTGCCGTACAAATTCTCGCAGCCGCGAATCCTTGAACGCGCAATGTGACTTTCCAAGGGCTCTCTTTTCGCCTACGACCCCTAAATTCCTCGGGCTGACGCGAGATGTCCTGACAGCTTCTCCATCGGCTTCGCGTCGGAGATATATGCCCCCGGATGGACGTTTGTACGGTTCTTTTTGTGGCCAGGAGTTTTCGCCTTCCTTCGCATTCTGCAAGGGATGTGCGGTGTAACAATGCTCAAGGCGGCAGCGGAGTAATGCAAATATATGACAATAATATGACCTGCGTGTCCAGGCTCCCGAATAGATAGCCTTCCAGCGTAAGGTCGCCTCTTCTTTCTTCCTCGATGTAATTCTTCTGTCCTTTTTCTCCAATGATGAGTGAGACGACACAATTACAGAAGGAACTTGCAGCTGCCGAGCGCGATCAGCGCGCGTGACGATTCTAATTCTAATTGTGAGACTAATCACTAAAGAAAAAAAATCTTAACCAAGAAAAAGAATTATTAAACAAGAACAGATAATTAAGAGAGTAGTGCGCGTTCGCAGGTACCCTCGCGTGTGCGCTTAACCTCCGAGCCAGGAGGACGCACAATTTTACCGCCGACAGTGACGGACAAAAATTGTCATGTCACAATATTCATGCATAAAAAATTTTTTACCAGATTACAAACACGATTTTGTTATATTAAATACATTACAAAACATTAAGAGACATTCCATACCAACATATTAAATATACCAAGCCACAATATATTGTATTAGACCATATATTGTATTAGACTTTTATATATTAAATATAGACTTTTATATATTAAAAGGCAATGTCATATGTAATTATATGCACATTATCACACATTTTATGCTACATTAATGAAATTTTTATTAAAACCATCAAAATCATGTAATTGTTATGCATCAAACATGACGTCGCAATTACATTATAATATTTATGTCATACATTCACGAAGTATTTACAATCTGCCTATTGATGTTGATAAAATCACATAAATTTCATGTTTTAAAAATGATGTCGCAATTACATTATCATAATTACGTAAACAATTAACAAATTACAAATGGGCCTTTACGAATCGGTGCTAATAATTGCGCGTTTATTTCGATTGTTTTAAATCCACCTTCTCTATAAATAATATATTTGTTGAACGTTTCGGCTAATTTCTAGCCTTCATCAGCGGATGTATTACATAAAATCCATAAATATCTTCAGCCTCTGGTTACTCCGACATCAAATTTCCTAATCAGTTAATAAGCTGGATGATCAACATATATCAATATATATCAATTAATAAACTGGATGATCACAATAAGCTGGATATTTGACCTTAAATATAATAAATGAATATTAGAGTCGAAAAATATTAAAAATTACAGGAATTGCTGTGGAGATTTACCTCAGGAGTACGTCAAATATAAATTAATCCTAACACCATAGTAGTTAACACAAATTCTTTTTCTCGTAAATTAAAATTTAAAATGGAATGACGATAATTAAATAAATAATAAATTAAATAATATATATTGTATAAGTCGATGTTCATGCTGCGGTGTGAATCGTCGTAATGAAAATGTATTATTTTTAGCTATAGTAGGCTTTTAGTCAGTCAAATAACAAAAATATGAAGAACTAAGTCAGTATCTCAGTGTCTTTGTTTAAATTAACCATTCTTTTTTCGCTTGATGTTTATCGTATCTGATATTAAGCTTTTATTATAGTTGCATTCTATGTCTAATATTTGAATATTATTTTAATCAAAATCATGATTATGACAACCGAAGGATTGGTTTCATTTCTATTGAAATCATTTTTGTGTTTGGAAATCCTTTTTAATTGTCTACATGTTTATCCAACATAAGATGCATTACAAGAAATTTTATACACAATGTCTTTTTGCAATCTGCAAGAAAAGGATCTTTTTGCGCTTTTATCATTGAACTGAGTTCATTAAAGCTGAAAAACGAAAGTTTAGTATGTAGATATAGGTACCTTTGATGATATTTTTTTTTAATTTTTCGGAAATAGATTGTATATATGGAATTGTGAACCAGTTCGTTTTTTTTTAATGTTCTTATTTAAGGAATCATTATTGTTATTGGTGGTTTGATTGAGTTTTTTTATTTATTAAAATTTTAATTCTTTCTCGTATTATATTAAAAATGAAATTTAGTGGATAATCATTATCTAATACAATTTTTACTATCTTTACCAGGTTCTTTTTAATGGAAATCCGCATCTTATGTTGGACAAACACGTAGATAATTAAAAACGAGGATTTTCGAACACAAAAATGACAATAGAAATAAAACCAATTCTTCGATTGTCATGAATCACGATCATGATTTTGAAATAACGTTCAAATATTAGACATAGAACGCAACTACAATAAAAGACTAATATTATAATAAGACTATAGAAATAATAAACATCAATTGATAAAAGAATGGTATTAATTTAAACAAAGACCAGTTACTTAGTTCTTCATATTTTGATTATTTGATCAATCACTAAAAGTCTATTATAATTAAAAATAATACATTTTCATTACGACGGTTCACATCGCAGCATGAATATCATTGACTTACAATATATATTATATTTATTTAATTATTGTCGTCTTAAATTTTAATTCACGAGAAAAAGAATTTGCATTACAATTATGATGTTAGGACTAATTTATATTTGACGTACTCCCGAAGTGAATCTCCATAGTAATTCCCATAAATTTTTTAATATTTTATGACTTTAATATTCATTTATTATATTTAAACATCGTTGAACATCCAGCTTCCTAACTGGTTATGGGAAATTTAAAGTCGGAGTGTAATCACAGGCTGAAGATATTTATGAATTTTATGTAATACATCTGCTGATGAAGACTAGAAGTTATCCGAAACGTTCAACAAATATATTATTAAATATATATTTATAGAAAGGGTGGATTTAAAATAATTGAAATAAACGCGCAATTATTACGGCACCGCTTTTTAAAGGCCGCTCATTTGTAAATTTGTTAATTGTTTTAATATAGAAAACTTTATTTTATTGTAAGTATAATTACGTCACATTTACGAAGTTTTCAGATAATGAAAATTGTTCCGGAATCATCGTTATTTCAAATGTATTCTCGCGGATGGTAAGTAAACAACTCATAGATATCGAGCCATTCAATTACGTTTGCGGCCGACATTTTGTTCAAAACATGAATATGTCTCGCTCCTATTCTAATCACGCTATCTATCTCAGATGGCATGCGATCCCTTTTGCGCGACACTCGAAAATTTGATTATCGCGCATGAAAATTCTGCTCGCTTCCCGATCCCGATCAATATGGATCATTAAAATTGGAGATTCGTGCTTAATCGAATATTGAGTGCGAACCACACTGAAGTTTCATTGCGTATCAATGCTGTATTTTGTAACGTTATCAATAAACTCGCGAGGGCATTCAGTGTGTGAGAATTACCTGAGTTTCCAGCGAGATTTGCCGATCACGTGGCTGCTCGCAATACGCATTCTTTAACGACTGTGAGAAATTATTCAACGTCGTATCAAGTGCGAGTTACCTGTGCACGTATCCAATCGAATGCATTATCGGATTACGAGCATCGCCTATCGCCCGCTTCGAACAAATCTTAATTCGACTCAACAATAAAGTAAATTATTACAACAAAGAAAGTCAACGTTATTATACACTCGCCATCTTGGTGAGCGAGCCTTCTATACAAGGCTCCATGTGACACCAGCGTTGCAAACACACAAACAAAAATTTATGTTTATTCAAGTTGCGTAAATGTTACATAATTATGCAACAAAACAGTGACAACACAGGAATGGTTATAGCTTTGTTACGTATATCAATGTCTGTATGTATAAATATATCTGATACATCATTCGTTGCGCTGGTTTGTAATATTTAAGTATATTGTTATGAAAATGTTCTGAAATTGCACAACGTGTTCACTAAGTTTGAGCTTGTTCATCTAAAATAAAAAATTCGAGCAAATTTAAATAATACAGAGTATCTTAGAAGGCCACCCGTACACTCCTTTTATCTCGGAAACAGAACATTTTAGAAAAAAACGTTTCAGCAAAAGTTGTGGAGTTCTAAATGATCTATTAATGATCTCAGTCTGAACTGATGGCGTCAAAGTAATGTTACTTTGAATTTTTTAATGGAACTCTCTATTTTTCATTGCATATTCTTGTAGCACATCTTGAGAACTTTCCAAAGTACTATAATAAAATAATTTTTCATGAAGTACTTTTCGAGTTATAAGGCTTGAAGGATTCAGTACAGCCAGTATTAACATTACGCAAGGTACCTGACCGACTGGCTAAAACCTCTTGAATGTTCAGAAAAAATAACGAAAGAGTTCCATTTAAAAAATTCAAAGTGATATTGCTCTGACTTTGATAATGCTACCCAAAGATCAGATTACTAAAGATCATTTAGAACTCCATAACTTTTATTTAAAACATTTTTTTTCTAAAATGCTCTATTTCCGAGATAAAAAGGGTCTGAGACATGTATGGATAATCTGACACCCGGTATATTGAATTATCTAGTGCCCGATCATTGTATAAAAAAATTAATTTGTGACAAAATGGTGGCTGTTCAAAATTGAAGTATTGATTTTTGACCAAAAAATCACTCGCTTTTTATCCGTAAAAAAGAAGATATACAACGAACAAAAGGAAGTCACAGTCAGGAATTAGGTTTATATGTTGAAAAAGCCTGCAAAATTTCATTTTGATCGGTGCAGCGGTTCTCGAGATATTTTGATCACCGATTTTGAAAATACGATTTTGAGAAAAACGCGTTTAATGTTTCAAATTAATTTTACAACTGAATAAAATGGAAATTTTTTAACTCACACGGAGTCATCTATTCCAGGGCTATATAATAAATCCTCCAAATCAATTGCAGCCTTCAAAACATCGATTTGAGCTTTACGCTGAAGTTTTCTTGCCTGTATAGTACTCTGTTTCAAGTGGAGATATGAAATTTTGATACGCGCAGCGTCTTCTTTTATAACATATCTATGAGCATTCGGGTCATTGCTCACTCTAATAGTCTGAAGCATCTTCAAAAATATTGAATTATCTTAAATGTACCGGAGGCGATGTAAGCAGCTATGTCAACAATTTTACTGCCATTTGATAAGATTTTTGGGCTTATTTTCCAAATTAATTGATTTAAGCTTTCTTTGTTTATTCTGATTAAACCCGCCTATGTATCTTTCTAATAATTTAGTTTTACTCAGATCTTCTATATATCAGTTTTACTGTTAAAACATCTGCTGATAAAGGCTTATAATTATGTGAAAACAAAGAGAGCCTACCGTTCGCGTTAGTGCATTGCCAGGCGCACCATAATTCAATTCCACTCGAACATTTATTGTGCGAATGTTCATTTGTTGAGCTATGTTCGTACGTAGCTCATATCACATTTTTCATATTTTTTACGGAATTTCGTCTTATTGTCAAATAAGTAATAAGTTGTTAATTTGTCAATCATTTTGCCTGTCCATTTATTTTTACCACGGAGATCTTTGTTTTTCTTTTTACATTCTTGCAATTTACTTCCCATCTGTTTTTCAAATGTATTGATTCGAACGTGATCAATTCCTTTTTAATCACAACAGTATCATAAAGTGCAAAATTTATAATGCCGGAATAAGTTTTGGAATTTCTATCGCCAATTTATATATTTATATATTTCATATTAATTTATATATTTCACACTGTAATTTTCTTCAGAGCCCTTGAACATTTCTATGATAGCGTTAACCATTCCATTTTCCTTTTATCAGATGATCCTGTGTGATTTGTAGAATAGTCGTTTAGCCACTCCTCGTAATCGGCATTTATTTTGTTTTTTCTTTCAAAATTCGTACGTTTTGCAATATGCGCTTTTGATAAGAATATCGAGAACTTTGTCACTATAAAATCCGATAATCGAAGAAACACCGTATAAAGATGAAAAACCTCTCTTTTTCCTCTTGTCTCGTCTCCAGAAACGAATAATTCTATTGTATATTCAATGTTTGTTTCTTGATAAATCTGCTATATTTCATCTTTAATGACATTCTTTGAAAGTTGTTGACAGAGAATTTTTATACAAGCGTATATTTGCAGTAATCATATCATATGTATGATGAAAAAGAAATTGAGGTATGTCTATGAGGCCACAAAATTTTTGTGCACCTTTTAGCCCTAAGCCTAGCACTCTCATCATAAAAATAAAACGTCTATTTATTTCATATGTATTACCAATGAGAAGCATGAAAGAATATTGCGAGGTGGACACGACTCGCATAAAATTATAATTTTAAATCCTAGCCCACATGTACTGAAAGTTTGAAATTTTACATCACCATTACATTCTTTACAGTTGACAAAAGTAGAAAGTGTAGCAAAGACAGTTATAAAGTTTAAGGACGTTCTCCGAAAAAATCCATTTTCTTTAGATTTTTCTGAAACTTACAGAATAAGTTTGTTTTATCCTGAACATATGTGCTTTAAAAACTCAATATTTGGAACAAGATTAAAAATCGAAATATTCCACTTCAAAAAAAACAAAGTTAAAGCATTTAAAATATACATGTATACGTATTATATATTATATACACGTATATAATACATATACACATATACATATATATATATATATATATATATAATATGTATATATGTATATACATAAGATCCCTATCTAAAGCTTATTCAAAAGTGGTCTTTTTATTCACTGTAAAAAAGTTTTTCTTAACAATTTTTTGAAACAATTTTTTGAGACATAAAACTTGATATCATAAGGAATAATATAATAAATATAATATAATAAATTTGTCTGAATATAGCTTTCGATATTCATTTATAAGAAATCATTGAGCAAAGTAAATAGTGTAAAATAAGTAAAGTCGCTATTTTTTTCGACCAGCAGTAGCGAAAGTGGAAGGCATTTTGTACTTAATAAAAAAACTTGTATAAACACATTAATACTTATGGAATATCTTATACTATATAAAAGTGAAATAAATTTTTATAAAAATTTTCATAATAGTGAGCACTAATGTGTTCATTAGATAGTATTGAGCACAACTGCAGTTGGAAAACATCCTTAATATTTTATAGAATTATCTTCAGCCACAATTATATCGCCTTGCATTTTCAGTTTTTTCGCCAATGCACTAAAACTACTTTTATCGCTCTTAATCAATTTCAGATTCTCTATCGCTCTTACTCAGATTCACAGTCACAATTTCGGTTTTCTTTTTATTGCTCTTGATTTACGCAGATTTTCTGATTTTCTCGTCTCTTTGAATCCTTTTTTAGCTTCACAACCCAAAATGATATAAAATATAAGAGATTGTAATACTGTGATAGAAAATGATCGAGTGTACTGTTTATATAAGAATGCACCGCGAAAGCGAGTGAGGACAAGAATGGCGCAACAACAAGAGTTTGAATGTTCACTTCTTTCTTTTTAACAATAAAAGCTCAGTTTATTTTACATGTCAAATACACTTTATATAAATTTGGAAAGTTATACGAAATTTTTCTGTCTCTTTCAGAATTCAAATTACTTAATCAAATTAGAAGATCGCGATTTTGTCAGCATTTCTTACTTGGTGGATTTCTCATGGCGATTTCTTGATGGTTTTTTCACGGCGGATTTCTCTACAATTAACGACTTATGCGAACTCTGAGCACTAAGAGAGAGCGAGAACAGCGGCAATCGGCATATATTATATCGCTTCCGCGGCTTCACGAGGCTTCTTTTTAATAATAGCTAATAGATGTTCGCCAACAGTTATAATTTTAAGGTGACACCCGAACCTGAAATTGATTGGAGGCTCAGATTCACTCTTTCAATTTACATAATGATCATGCGTGACAGAAAATCCGCGAGTGGTATTGGCGATCGCATATGACGTTTCTTCTAAACGCTACGCTCGCGTCCGCGATCGCATTATCTAGAAAATTCGATGAGCCATTGCTGTTGGTGATGTGTACAAAATGAATTTTTCTATTCAAATAATAAAATGATAGAACTAATAAAGATCGAGATCGAGCTAGAGAAAAGTTTGAAGAAAAGTTTCATTTTATACACACAATTTAACGATGATTTTTAATGATTTTTAATGATTGAAAATTTTCGCTTTCCATCACGGTGCCGCATAATGGTTTTTATGATCTCAAACACTGTTCGATAGCAATTGCTATATTGCTAATGCTAGCCTCTCCCTCTCTCTCTCTCTCTCTCTCTCTCTTTCTCTCTCTCTCTCTCTCTGCCATATTTCCTAAAGGAAAAAACTGTTGTTATTTTACAGCTTCATGTAATCTTATGTATTTAAATTGACATAGAATATATACACATCCATTGAAAGAGACTGTCTTTGTGTGTGACAATTGACTCTTTATATCTGCTCCAAAACCGTAAAATTCCTTAAAATTCTTATATAACTCCATCAGTTTTTGTTGGATTGAAATTTTTACAGAATATTTTTGAAATTATGTACTTTAATAAAATGTCAAAATCCAAAAATATGTTTTCTGAAGGTTTACAGCCTTCCCCTGAGCCTAACCCCTTAAATAAAATTATATTAAAATAATATTAAATAAAAATTAAAAATATACACGCTTTTATCTAATATTAGAATAATTATTTACAATAGAGCCTTTTCCGAATTTTGATATATTTTGGTAGCCTCGATAAAAATTTTCGTTGTGACAATGAAAGTGATAATTTTGAAGGTAATATCGATTTTTGCCTCGTATTCTTCCTCTTATCAAAGACTTCCTACAATAATAGGCTAGCCTATATTTTGTAAAAACGGAATAAGTGGAATAACTGTAACGGAATCCTAAAATTAAGGTGATGTAAAAAATATCAAGATCACATTCGACTATGTTGTGAAGCTAACCCACAACGTAGCTGAAATATGTCATAATAAAGATTTTTATCGAGACTGCAAAAATATTCAAAATTTTATAAAAACCTCTATTGCTTTTAAATAATTATCAATATTAATATTAAGAAAAAAAAAATATATATATATTAATATAGTATATAGTTAATCTCATTTCATTAATATACATAAAAATTTATCACGTGAAATTGCTAGTTTCCCCATTGGGCGCTTCCCCAGGTGCCGGATTGGGGAATGCTTATCGGTATTTCGTCCCTAGCCAAAGAGTACCGGGAAAATAAAATACCCGGGGCAGACTAAAACTAGCAACAGTTAAAACAATCTTTGGAAATAGGTGGCAGCCCAGGAGAAAAAATCTTAAAAAATCCTCTTCGGAGGTTGGCCCCCATGAATTCTGGGGGGGGAGGGAGGAAGGAGGCCAATCACTTTTCTAACAATCTCCTTAGAAGAGGTTCGCTAAGTGAGACGGAAAACCTCAGGAAAAAATGTTTACTGAAAAAAACCAACTAATGAAAAATCATATTAAATCCCTTGAGGACCGCTTGGCCAAATTCAAGAAGAATCATGAAAAGTCATATCACACGGATGAAGAAGAAGATAATACTTCTAAAAGAGTGACAATATGATTAGATCACTGTCCAGCTTGGTAATTTCTGTACGTTATATAATTCTGTACGTTATATAATCAAATTTTCTTGGTGTTCTCTCCGATATTCTGACTTCTGTGATTATATTTTCCTCACATCTTTTCTTTCTTTTCTTCAATTTCTTCTCCCACTGAATCTATTATCTCCTCCCTAGAGTTATCTTCGCTGGCTGATCCTGGAAATATTGAAACTTCAACCTCTTCCTTTGTATCTTTCATTATGACAATATCTCTACTAATTACTACACTTATTATCTGATCATACACTCTGTATCCTTTGGCAGTATCACTGTAACCGACAAGAATCAATTTTTTTTTCATTTCTTTTTTCTTTAAAAATATGAACCATTAACATTAATAACATTACTTTTGAAAATCCTTAGATACTTAATGTTTGATTTTCTATCCATATTTCAAATGAGATTTTATCATTTAAACCAAATGCGATTGATCTGTTCCTCAAGTATACAGCAGTGTTTGTTGCTTCAGCCCAGAATTTTTTATCCAGCATCATATAGTAAGCACCTTGCCTTTTCAACTATTGTTCTGTTCATTCTTTCTGAAGAACCATTTTGCTTCGGAGAATAAGATATTATTTCTGATAAATAATTCCACTCTTCTTTAGAAACCTCTCAAACATACCACTGCAAAATTCTTCTCCATTATCTGAGAATCTTTATTCGGCAATTTTTCTGATTTTTCACCATCCTTTTGAAATCTTGAAATCGATCAAATATTCATCCTTGATTTTTAGGAAGTATACATTCTACTGAAGTCATTCATCAGAATTAGAAAATACTTGAATCCTCCTATAGACTCAACTTCCATTGGTACATACGTGCATGTATAATTTCAAACAATCCTTTTGCTCTGGTACCCTTATCTAGAAATGATAATCTTGCTTGTTTTCCTTCATTGCATATATAGTTATATCTGTCTTCGATTTCACTCTTGCATATCAGTCAACAGCTCCATTTTTCATTTTTGTTAGATCTCTGCTATTTAGATGTCCTAATCTGCGATGCCAAGTCACTCCTGTAGTAGCCAGAAAACATTTCTGCGACTCTGTAATGTGTCATTTAGCTTGTATACATTACTAAATCCGCAACTCCTATTAATTGTCCCTGTTTGTTGCAAATTTTGCAATCATTACTTTCAAACTTTATTTCGTTGCCATTTTTGATTAATTGACCATTTTTAATTCATTAATTTACGAACTTGGTAGTTAATTGCGAAATATATAGTACATCATCTTTATTACATCTTTGACTAAAACATTGTACTTATGCTTTCCTACAATTGTAGTTATACTTACATTGCCTCAACTCACTACTTGAACTTTGGACTTGTTGGCAATCATAATATCTTGCAGATCATTTATTGATTTTGACTCTTCTGTTAATCAATCTCTCTTAACTGTCAAATGCTAGCACCTGAATCTATGTACCAGTCATACTAAACTGACCTGTTAGAAAAACTACATTAAAAACATTCGGACTCTTGTTATCACTTTTATTCAATATTATCTTTATTATTAGCGTTCGGGCATTGATTCTTATAATGACCCGATTGTTTACATTTGTAGCAATGGATCTCCTTTTTTTGTATATTTTATTTGCTGCTTTTATATTGCTGAACCTGTATGCTTCTTATCGATCTTCTTACTGCTTTACTGACAAAAGCACTTCCTGCCTTATCGACATTTCCATGTCTAATAGCTACATTTTGATAGAGTCTGCAATAAGCGATACCTAAATGCTCAATCGCCATTATCATTGATGAAAATTTCTCCGGCAATCCTATCAAAAGCAATGAACCAATCCATTCATCATCTATATTGAAACCGGTACTTCTCAATCTCTGCGCCGTTTCTACCATGATTTACAAATGATGCCATCGAGTCTCAATTTTCTAATGTATAGAGATTAATGTTTGAAGTAAGCTGATCTTTCTTCGAAGTAAGCTAGTGAATCCGGAATCATCGAACAACGACTTTAGCTTTGTCCATAGCTCGGCTGCTGACTTGGTTTCTTTTATTATATATGTATATAGAGCGATACGTCGATCGTCAAAATCAGTTTTGGCCTTGGCGATTTTTTTCAGTATCCGTTTCAGTTCCATCAATATATTTTTGCATTCCATCGAGAATCAGGAAATTCTCTGAAAGTCCAATCGCCATAATTCTCACGTCCTTTTAATTTAGAAATGTTGGCCATGTAATTTATTGACGACATTGTGCGCTTGAAGAACTAATACTTTCAAAAAAAACTGAGCACTGGGCCCATAATCTGTTAAATGAAACGACTTCTTCAAGCTTTCAGCACAAACTACTTTTATTATAAGAGACCAAAAAATGATTACAGAACCACAAATGGTACACAGCGCCACAAATCATAGAGTATGCAATATAATTAGATCATATTCTAACATTAAATTGGCCGCAGTACAGACTCTTGCATAACGCATAATGTATAGTGCATAAAGGAATCAATCAACTAATTGAAATTCTTCTTTTCCATGAAATGGGAGGAAAGGAAAGATTCTGATTGTTGATTCGCACTGTTAGGCTGGAATCAGACTTCGCATTGAAGATTGAGGTTGAAGATTAAAAAATTGAAGTTTGATCAATTAGAATAAAATGGAGCCAAAATTTTTTTGTCCTCATTGATGAAATTTCAATCTTTAGTCTTTTGTTTAAATGTTTATTTAATGTTTATTTTGAAATATATTTCTTATTTAAAATAATGGTTCGAAAAAATATTTTTTAAATGTTTATTAAACGTTTATTAAATTCCAACCCAAATAATGGCAACTTTAATTCTCTGTCAAAAATTATTACTCTTCGAAAAAAATTAATGTATCAAATGAAAAAAACTCAGATGCAATTTTAACTAATCAAGTTTTATCAAAAAAATAAATTCTATAAAATGAAAAAATAAAACACAAATGGTATTGTCTCTTGTTATTTACTTAACTTTAATGATACACATCATTCGTATAAAAGATTTAATATCAATAAATTTAACTTCAAGTAAACAAATTAATCTAAATTCTATTAGTATAAACTTACCTTTTTTATTTTTATTTAAGTGTATAAGCTTAAATCCACTGTATTTTAGTCAGAAAAACACATTTTTTTTTCCTAGTTAGCAAAAACAAATTTATTCAAAATACTTGCCCTCGCTAACTATACATTTTTCCCATCTTTCGGGCAATTTGTGTATACCACGCCAAAAAAATTTCTTATCTTTCGAGAACCACTCATCAAGCTATTTCCGGACGTCTTCGTAAGAATCGAAGTGCCGCTCAGCGAGCGCCCATCGACGAAAACAGGTGATAGTCAAAAGGTCTGGTGAGTAAGCGGGATGGGGTAGCACTTCCCAGTTGAGTGTCTCCAAATAGTTTTGGACCATTGTTGACGTGTGCGATGGTGCGTTGTCGTGGAGAAAAATCATTATTGTCTTTTCCGATAATGCGGCCTTTTTTCACGCAGAGCACGGTGCAATTTGATCAGTTGTTAGTGGTAGCGGTGAGCATTAACAGTTTCACCAGGTTTTAACAGCTCGTAGTAGATGACACCCTCCTGATCCCACCAAACGCACAGCATCGTCTTCCGTCCGAAGCGATTTGATCTTGAGGAAAATGTTGATGGTTGGGCGGGATCAACAAGTTTCTTGCGTTTAGGATTTTGAAAATAGATCCACTTTTCATCGCCTGTCACAATCCGATGCAGGAACGACTTTCTTTTTTATCTGGCAAGCAGAATTTGGCATGTGTTTTGGCGTCGCTCCATCTGCCTATCGTTCAGTTCCCGTTGCGACACCCATTTTCCGATCTTTTGAACCTTCCCCATGGCATGTAGCCGCAAATGGAAATGGCTGCTTGAGAAATACCCAATTGCTCGGCAAACATTTTTTGCGATTGGATATCGTCCTCGTCCAAAAGAGTCTGCAATTGACAGTCCTCAACCTTCCTGGGCCAATTTTCACGCTTCTTGTCACTCAGGTCAAAATTGTCGTCATTGAACCGGCGAAATCAATCTCTGCACGTTGTTTCCGATAAAGCATTGTCGCCATAGGCCTCCACAAGTATTCGATGCGATTTCTTCAAACTGAAACAGAAAAGCAAAGCTTCCCGCATATGCTTTTTTTTTAGCAAAAAATTAAACATGATTACGAAAGAAAAAATGTATGTTGTTGTATGAAATTGCTGATGATGTGCACTGGTTAATATTGTGTGCCTAGAGTAGCTTTGTACTAATGCCACCTATGAGCAAACAGCGGATTTAAGCTTATACACCTAAAAATGGGATTAAAAAAATGGGAATTAACTTTGCACTAGTTCTTGATATCAAATCTTTTTTACGAATATTATATAAAATTTTAAGGAATTTCACTTGGCAATTTTGTTGATAAGAAATCTTTTATACAAGTAATACATATCATTAGAATTAAGTAAATAACAAGATTACCATTTGTGTTTTATTTTTTAATTTGATAGAATTTAACTTGATTAGTTATGATTGTAGCATCTGGATTTTAATTTTTCATTAAGTAAAAAAAAATTTGATATCAAGAACTAGCGTAAAGTTAAATCCCATTTTTTTGGTATACCATGTCAAATTAAATAAATAATGAATGTTAATCTATATATATATATATATATATATATCTAAGCAGCGTCAAGCCTTTTTACATGAAAAATTTTTCTATTTAAATTACATTTTTTCGTTTTATATGGTTAACTCTTTAATTTTTGTGATAACACTTAAATTGAGCAAAGTAATCCAATTTTGTGATAATGTTTTGTATAATATTTTGAAGGGAAATTAAATAACCACTACTTTAGTTGGAAGAGAAAATGTCTTTGAATGAATTGTGATATAATAATTTCATTTAAGAGAAATTTAAACCATTCGGATTGGAATAGAAAGATCCTTTAATAAGATATACGTATACTTAGGTTTCATTATATAAAAATTAAAAATAGTACTATTTGTATTAAATAATAAAAATAGTATTACTTGAGTTCTACTTTTTATTTTGATAGTAGAATTTAATTTAGCCTCACAATTGTTAATATCAAATCTTTTGTACAAATAATATTTATTATTAGATTAATATTCATTATATATAATTTGGCATAGTATAAAGAAATGGAATTTAACTTGCCAGTTTTTGATATCAAATTTTTTATAGGAATGATACATATCATTAAAGTTAATATTATTTATTTAATTTGGCATCCGAATTACATAGAATTTATTGGCGCCAATTGTTGATATCAAATCATTTTTACAATCGTTTTTTACAATTACATACAATTTTGAAGAATTTAACTTGGCACCAATTTTGTTGATATCAAATTTTTTATATAAATGATACATATCATTAGAATTAAGTAAATAACAAGAGACAATATCAATTGTATTTTATTTTCTAATTTGATAAAATTTAACTTGATTAGTTAAAATTATAGCATCTGGGTTTTAATTTTTCATTAGATACATTAATTTTTTTCAAAGAATAATAATTTTTGACAGAGAATTAAAGTTATCCTTACTTGGGTTGGAATAAGAAGACTTTCAATAAGAATATCCTTGAAGAAAAATTGAAACTGCTATTAATTGGGTTGGATACTTAAATTTTATTCGAGAAACAAGTATGCTTAGCGCCTTTTTTACCTTTTTTAAAAAAGTAAGTTTGTACTGGTAGAATTTAATTTGATTAAAATTGTAGTATCTGGGTTTTAATTTTTTATTTGATACATTTTTTTCGGAGAATAATAATTTTTAACAGAGAATTAAAGTTACTATTACTTAGATTGAAATAAGAAGACTTTCAATAAGAATATCCTTGAAGAAAAATTAAAACTATTAATTGGGTTGGATACTTAAATTTTATTTGAGAAACAAGTTAGCGCGTTTTTTTTAAAAGATAAGTTTGTACTGATAGAATTTAACTTGATTAGTTAAAATTGTAGCATCTGGGTTTTATTTTTTCATTTGATATATTAATTTTTTTTGATCTGTTATAATGCGTAATGTGATTATAACTATAGTACGCCTTGAGAACGTGCGAGAGGATGTTTCGCTTTATACAATGTTTATAAATATAAAAGTTAAACAGAAATACCAACGCAAATTCGACGATACAAATTCATAACATATGAAACATGGAAACCGAATTAATACCAACATAGAAATCGACGATACAAATTTATAATTTAAAACAACAACACATCCATTTTCTCTAAATTAAGTCATTGTATGACAAATCCAACAATTCCGTGTCATTTTGCAGATAAGTTTATTTTGTTTTTTGTATTTTATATCACATTTTTGGATTTTATATCACTTCTGAAATTAATTTTAATCTTTTATTAAACCTTTGTTCTTCATCTAAAATTTTGATGTCATTCCAATCAAATCCGTGATTGTATTAAATTCTATGCTCTGTGATTAGTATTGTTATGGTTGTATAGTTTCTATTACATTATATGTTTTCTATTTATGTGATTCTGATATTCCTTAATGTCTTCAATAACCGTTTCGTCAAGCCCATATAGGATGCATCACAATTTTGACAATTAATTTTGTAAATCACATTAAAATGATGATAGTTTGTCCTCTAATGATAGTTAATAATAGTGACGGTAGTTTGTCCTTTTGTGCTCTTATAAATGTATTACCATGGTAAACACATTAAATTTACAGTATCACTAAACACATTAAGAGAGAATTACCATTCAATATTTATAGTGACTTTTTTCGCTCTCAATGTTACTCGTTGGATAAACTATATTAGCAGAGAGAAAAAGATTGTTGAAAATTGCTTCATTTAGAAACGAATGCAAACATTTATTTTAATAATTACAATATAAAATATTTTTGCACCATTAATAAAAATAACGATAACCAAGATAACAAAACGTTGACATATACAATATACTAAGAGATTTTGTTTTGAGCAATCGGTGGTGGCTCCGGATATCACAGTATATAAAGTTAACGTTAATTCCAATAATTTTATCAAAACGAGTACGAATAACGAGTTCGAATAAAACTTAATGAAAAATGATTTATTAATCTATCGAGCGTCAACTTTCTGTCGAAAGAATTGTTAATAATTAGGAAAGGATTTTTGTCGCTTTCCTTGCAATGTTAAGTCTATCACCATCAAGTATATTAACCCTTTGCGGCACAGTATCACACATATGTGACACTTCTTTAATCCTAGTTTTTATATTTTTTTACACAGTTTCTAACATATTATTACAATGAAAAGAACATTATCAGTTTTGTGAAATATCAGTTGTTATAAAAAAACTGTAGAAATATTTCTATTATTGACAAAATATATTTTATAAATAAACAAATTAGAAAAATTCATCCTTTTTTAACAATAAATGTAATTGTGATTAATCAACAATAACTACTTAGCCGAGAATGAAGTCCGAAATGTTTTTTGAGTTGCTGATTACGAATCTGAAGTAAAAATTCAGAAATTTAAAATGGCAGATCCAATATGACGGATTCAAATTCAAAAAACAATGCAAACTCATGAAAATGTATATCTTAGTTCTCGGGGTCGCTGATTACGAATCCATGATCAGATTCTCAAAATTCAAGATGGCAGGCTTATGATAGACAATATGGTGGACTCTGATTTGTAATCAGCGACCTTGAAAATCCTCGAGTATTAATCCTACCGAAAACGGCCAATTAATCCATTTTAATCGGTTGTAATCAGTTTTAATTCGCGCTCGGATTAAAAAATAATCGGTTTCAATTCCGGAATTGTAATCTGTTTTCTAATTCATATTGTTAATATCAATCTAAACAGATCCGACTAATTGGATGAATATATAATCCAAAATAATCCATTTGAATCGTATATTTTTCTTGTAACGGTTCAATCCATTTCAATTCAATTGGTTAATTCTATTTGCTAAGAAAGATGACAATCCGGTTGAACTCGAAGTTCTCCGATTTTGGGGATGAAAATAAACTTGGATCTAGGGATCTTTAATACACAACTAGGTAATCAAATTTGCCTTTTATCAGCAAAAGTAATCAGATTCAATCAAAACTTCTCTGATTTTGTGAGCAATATTGAAATCTGTTTTAATGCAACGAGGATTAACTTTTTTCATATCCGCGGTAAAAATATTCGATTTATACTCGTTTCCAAATAACATATATTATGTTCATAATCAAATATTATTTTTATTGCGTACTTTATAAGAAATGGGATATATAAATAATTTTGAAATCATTAAAGTTGAAAATGATCCTTTTGGTCGACTATTTAGACTAATAGTGTTTCTTTGTTTATTGGTTTATAAGAATTTAATTTTTGTTTCTATTAGACGTATTTGTAACGATGAAAATAAAAATTTATAATTAAAAATATGTACATTTTAATTTTTACCGAAAAATCGGAGAAATTCTGATTGAATCGAATATTTTTTGCTGATTACGGCAAAATTATATTTTCGTTATATCAAGACCGATTTCATTATCATCCGCAAAATCGGAGAAATTCCGTTTAAATAGGATTACTTTTGCCGATTGCGAGAAAATCAGATTATCGTTTCATTAAAACTTCAATATCGTCTGCAAAATCGGAAAAATTCCGATTAAATAGAATTACTTTTGCCGAAAAAATCGGATTATAGTTTTATTAAATCGAATTCCAATATCATTTGCAAAATCGAAGAAGTTTTGATTGAATTCCGATTGAATCGAATTACTTTTGTTGGTCACAACAAAATTGGATTCAGATTGTATTAAACGATTTCGTTTTCATTCATAGGAATAGGCGAATTTATGATTGAAACAGATTCATATGATCCAATTATAATCCGAATGAAGCACATTAAATCCGATTTATTTATTTTCAATCAGTTTCAATATCCTATTCTCGGTGCAAGAATCTCAATCGATACAGATTACTTTTGTTTTAATCAGCTTTTGAGCAAAGAATTTTCAAGTCAATCGTAGGTAAGGAAAAATATGTGCTTCAAAAGGTTAAATACATAGAAAATAATCTATCAAAATTAAAAGTTAATAACAAACCTTTGTTTAGAAATAAGTTTTTGCCCTTATTGTCAAACATTAAGAATGTAACTGCTATGAGAACTAAAAAGGATGAGCTTATTTTATTTTCTCTTTCTATGACAAAATCATTTTTAAAAGACAATCAGCAAATAATCTGAACGCATGCAGATAAAGGGAATACTATCGTCATAATTGATAAAACAGATTATATAAATAAGATGGAAGTATTACAAGACACTAACACTTACATAATTTTAAATCATAGTCCGATCAAAATTATTAAGTGAATTACAGAAATTATTAGAAACAGGGTTTTATTATATATCTAACTCTACATATAATTTTCTTAATTTTATGAATCTAATATTACCGAGGGCATATGCTTTATCGAAAAAATTCACAAACCTGACAATCCGTTACGTATCATTATTTTTTCCAGGCAGTCCGTTACACAATCTCTTCCTTTTTATATATTTTGAACTCTTGTCTCGAAAAACCGTTAAGAACAGCTTTCAGTTAGTTAAAGACTTAATTCACACCAAATTACCACATGATGACCAAATTACCACATACTTATTCACTTGACGTGATGTCAGTCTCCACCAATATACTGTCCGGTAGATTTAGTTATTAAGAATATTAAACAACATTAGTTGACTATAGAAAGCAAGATCACCTTGTCTAAAATTCATGAAAGCAATTAACTTAGTATTCCATTCTATATTTTTTACTTTTAACGAAAAATTTTATAAACAATTGTATAGGGTCTCCACTTTCCCCGATAGTAGTGAATCTTGTGCAGGATCTAAACAGAACTGGTATTGCGAGAGAACTACTGTTTTGCCATTTTTATTGGATTTCTATATATAAGGTACATGAGGTATATGAGGTACTTTGATGACATTGCAAATTTCTCTGCTATTGAAGAAGGGTATTGTAAAGTATGTCATTAAATTGTTGGCAATATTCTTTCGGTGTATGTTCTTGTTAAGTTGTTCGAATTTAGTGCGTAACCTCTTCCTAATGATTTCAAAAATTAGCCTTAAAGGATAATTGTTAGTAAGACGTTAATAATGAACCTAAAATTTTTCTTTAATAAATTAACAATACAGGAGGAAAATATTGTTAATTTATTAAGTATGTTCAATAGCTACCATCCCCGATTAAATTTTACTATGGAATGGTGGCAATTGTTTCAATTTTTTAAACCTGTAACCTTAATACCAAAGAAGGACGATTATTTGATATACGACTGATATCACAAATCCTCATTTTGAGCACGATATCTAAACTATTTTTTGTGTCCGAGTTGCTATAAAATGAGGACAATTATGAGTTTGATAGATAGGGCTTTATTATTATCGCAACTTTCCATGAGAAAAATTTTAGGTTCATTATTAATTTCTTATTAACAGTTACCCTTTAAGGCTAATTTTTGAAATCATTTAAAAAGAGGTTACGCACTAAATTCGAATAACTTAACAAGAACATATACCGAAAGAATATTGCCAACAATTTAATGACATATTTTACAGTACCCTTCTTCAATAGAGAAATTTAAGAGATTTTTCAAAAATAACAGAGTGTAACAAGTTCGTTTGGCTTACACAAGAATTAATAAACTTACATTTATAAGAGCATAAAAGGACAAATTTACCGTCACTATTACATTCTAATGTGGTCTACAAAATTAATTGTTAAAATTGTGATGAAACCTGTGAGCCAGATGAAACGGTTATTGAAGACACGTAAGGACTATTCTGAACATCGGAATCACATAAATAGGAACACCATACAACACTCTGTAATCACAGAACATAGAATTGAATACAATCACGAATTTGATTGGAATGACATCAAAATTTTATGAAGAACAAGGGTTTAATAAAAGACTAATTTTAGAAGCGATTCATATAAAAAAACAAAAAATAGATTTAATCTGCAAAATGACACGGAATTGTTGGATCCATTATGCAATGATTTAATTTAGAGAAAATGGATGTTATTGTTTTATAAATTATAAATTTGTATCGTCGATTTTTATGTTTGGTATTAATTCGGTTTCCATGTTTCATATGTTATAAATTTATATCATCGGGTTTGCTTTGGTATTTATTCTGTTTATCTTTTATACTTATAAACATTGTATAAAGAGAAACGTCTTCTCGCACGCTCTCAAGACATAGTTATAATCACATCGCGTTAACGGATGATCATTATGTTGAGTATAATGTAAGTTTTATCTAACTGATACAATCAATTTTAATACTTTAACTACAATTAAAATTTCGTATTTCATACATTAAAATCGATTTTAGTTAAATGACTGAATTGTTGTTTGGATATCCAATTAAGTATAACAGATGATAATTGAAGTTCTTAATGTTGAACAACAGCCTAATGATGATTCACTGACAACATTCGTTTATTGTTTTACAACGTAAAACAATAATTTCATTTTCAACAATTTCAATTTAATTTTGATGATTGTGTTGTTATACAGAAAATAATATTATGGCCTATTGGTGATTGATATATATATATATATATTATTTTGATTACACACGTATAACTGCGTCGATTCCCATTGGTTTTACACTCCTTTATTGATTTAATCTTCGGAGCCTTTTTTAATTTTAATTAATAAAAGATTCATCAGATCAATAGCAAACCACTTACTGTTCCTTAATACTTTTGTACGGAATATGTAGAATAATGATGTAAGCGGTAATCACTTGTCGCAAGCAAGAATGGACAGGACTTAAACATATCTCGCAAAAAAATAATACAGACAGAGATAAGACAACATGAATACATTGAAAATCAAATAGCGATTTTTATTTTTCTTCATAAATTGTCTTCAAATATGGGGATTGTGATCTTCCTAAATAAAAATTATTTTTGAAAGTATTTTTAGTAACGAACACGAGAAAAATAATTAAAAAATTCTATAATCAATATTTTATTTGATATATATAATCATAATTCAATTTTATGATCAATTTGATAATAACTTTTTAATAAACAATGATTGTCGACTAAAATGCTCTAGGAAGTTATTCAAGATCATTGATCTTGACAAGATATATAAGACTCTCACCTCATCTTCCCCCTACAGAGTGCATAATTTTCCACGCAAAGCGACGATTTTTTGTTTGTAATTGTTACTTATTTTGATATCTGTTGGTTGGAACTTTTTTTACTATTTTTTTGTGTTCTTTGCTAAAAATGCTTCTCAACTTTCAAAATCTCTTTTATTTTAAGAGACCACAGTTATCGTAATTATCTAGATATGTTAAACTATAACTGTAATGAATTCGATTGTAGCAACTTTTAATATCAAATTATCTCAATCTGTTTGCAAAACATTGCAAAAGTTTCAAATTTTTTGAAATATTTGAGATCACAAGGTGGAAGATAAGCAATTATTATTTTGAAAAATTTTCTAATGGAAAACGTAGTTGAATAATAAATTTTCATTGCTAAATGAAATACTTCATTCAATTTCTTGTTTATCAAGTATGTCATACAATAGACCAAAGATTTTTAAACATTTCACTGACAGACATTGTTTGAGCTTATCTATATTTATTGAAAGGATATAAACATTACATTAAACAAAAGAAGAGTTTTGTGAACGCAAGGAGGATATTAGATTAATACTCTTAATAATACAAAATAATAAAATAACGCTAAAATTAACCTTATAAAAATTTTGTTAAAATCGTAAAGAATTTAATGTCCAAGAAATTACACAAATGTGCATATAACTAATGAAGGAACACTATTGTGTAATAGGAGGAGTTCCAACTCGGGAGCTCCAAGGGAAATGAGTAGCGCGGGGATTTTTTGGAGGTAGAGATATGACGTCAAGCGGAAGTGGCAGTAAGACATCACAGATTTTGGGAACTGCAGTTATATATCAAACAACGAAAAAAACATCATAAAAAGGAAATATTATATTACCATGAACAAAAACAATACAAAAATAAATGATTATAAATGAAAAGTGTTACAAAGGGTATTCGCCGGTGCGACAAAAATAATAAGTTTTGAAAAAACAGCGTTTAAAGTTTTAAGTTTAATTTATATAAGTATATCAAGTACTTATATCTTATTTTTATTTTTCTGCTGTCCCAGGACCATATAACAATCCTTCCTCAACTTTATAGAATTGATTTTGAGCCATCTACTCGTTTCTTTGCTTTGTTCGAGCCTTTTTCGAAGCTTTTAGATTCCATCGCATTGATCTTTGGCGATGTTGATCTCATTAAAAATATTTTGGCGTTTCCTCCTATAACAATTCCTATCGTTGTTAATTTTAAGAACAGCATAGAAGCCTTCATTAAAAATTCATTAAAAATTAACTGCTAAATAAGCTGCGAAATAATTTCAATTATTTTTGTTCCACAATGAAGATGTTTGCAAATCGTCAGACTGTAGAGTTGAAACTCTTATTGTTATTTTGCGTTTCATCAAACATCTTTCTAATAATTCTCTTAATGACAAATCTTCAAAATCAAAAATTGGCTTTATGACTTGCTTCATGAAGATCTGGTGGTTCGTGATCAAATTCATCAAGAGTATTATTACTTTCGGCAACGCGCCATTTACACTATCTGATTCCACTGGACAGTACATATGCTGTGGTATTTTTATTTGTCGAAATCTTGTGATAAAATTGTATATGTCATCAACACAGTCTGGATTAGAGATTCAATTCAAGATCGATTTTTTAGAAAATCGATTCTTTTACCTTCGATTCTCGATTTTTTAGATCAAAAGTTCCGATTAAATCGATGAATCGATCTTAAGACCCAAGATCTTCAAGGTGTACGCCCAATTCAAAGGTCTATTCTTTATCCTGAACTATTTGAAGTGATGCATATGGTGCAGGAATAAAGAATCGACCTTATAGTTTACGTATAGACATAACGTCATGGCACATACAAAAACGTAAGACTATAATACATAATTAGTAAGCGAATTGGTCAATCACGGTAGAGACCGTAAGACCGATAGCGAATCTAATCTAATGCGTGGTCTACAATGGCAATAGCTTTCATTGACCAATCACAGTCAAATGAAAGGAGAATAATCGACTATGATTGGTCAATTCTTATAGTTAACATTATGACTTATTATATTGTATATATATATATATATAATTTTCCTGGAAGGAATCCTATTTTCTCATTTAGTCCAAATATATCGTCTTATAATTAATCTTTAATAATCATACATCAATAAAATACCATAATGGATAAAGATGATGTTATACCCAAAATTTTGATTGATTTGTAATGCAAATGTGAATAATTTTTATGTTATTCTAAATTTTAATTCAAACTTAGAAAAAATCATCGAAAAAATACTGAACCAAACTTTCGTGGTATGCCACAAACTTCAGTGTGAACGTTAAGGGTTAATAGTAATAGTTACACTGTTAATTATTGGATTAAGAATAAAATACTTACATTTATTCCAACAACGGATTGTCATCGCTGATATCCAAATTTAATTGAAGACGGCAGGATACCTCGATTGTAGAGAAACCTTTATAAGATCCGCAGTTACTCAGCTAAAATTTCGGTCTTTTACGCTAATAAATGCATGTGGGCATCCATTTGCACACTGAATCAAGTTATTAATATTTGCCATTTTATTGATTGATCGATCGACTCTCATACAGACTGATAGTTGACGAATAGACCGAGTGACTCGACAAACAGATTGACTGCGAAGGTTGTGCGAGATTTTATAGTAAAGATATTTGTGGAACATACCATTCCGAAAAAAGAACACTGCCTTGATCAAAATTTACACCTCAGCCGAAAAGTATACCACGCGATCGAACGATCTCAAAAATAAACTTCAGCATTTTTATCAGATATAATTAGATGCGCTATATCAGGCAAAAGTACAACATCCCGGTCAAAAGTTTATATCTCAGCCGAAAAATATATCACGCATTCAAACGAATAAATTTTAGCGTTTATCAATTGCAATTAGATCATCAGTTATAAGATTGTCATAATCAATATATAGCAACGGCAAAAAATACAATGCCTCGAATAAAAGCGTATGCCTCAGCCAAAAGTATATGAGAAGACATCGCGCTCGAAAGATTCCACTTCAGCATTTTGTCATTTCCAGCATTTCGCATTGAAGCGCAATTAAACGTATATTTATTGAATAGCTATTATCAGACTAATATTTAACTATCAGATTGATATTTGACAGCTATAAACAGCTGTCAAACTAATATCAAATCGTTATTAGATCCATTTTCAACTCTATCTGCTCTCTTTCTCTCTCTCTCGCTCTCTCTCTCTCTCTCTCTCTCTCTCTCTATATATATATATATATATATATATATATATACATATATATATATACATATATATATATACATATATATTATATATATATATATATACAATATATATACATATATATATATTTACATGTCTACTGGTCAGGATAGTGGAAATAAAAACATATTAATGCGAGATATACATTTTAAAAATCTTACAATTCTTCCTGGCGTCACAACCACTAATTAAATATTTTAAATACATTTTGTAAAGCACAATTCTTTGCATGTTTTCCACATTTTTCGTATAATATTATAATCATCCAGATAGTTAAAGATTCCATGTTTTCATAAACTGTATCCAAGGTCTCGATGTGACATGCGTTCTTCGTCCAAAAGCAAGTTCCGCAATCACGTTCGTTTCTCGCATCCTTAACGTACACGATAGCATCATTTTCAAATATCGCAATCGTGATCAGACGATTTCGCTGTACGGGATCATTCCGTCTTCTCATCGCAATTCATGATGATAAGCACGCAATCAGGAAGCGCAAGAACTGCCTTGCGATCTTATCAAAAATTTCCATGGCACAGAATTCGTAAAAATGTAATGTATGAGAATGGTCTCCTATTTCAGCACCACTATTTCTTTGATGATAAATTTCTTGTTAACAACGAATCCTTGCAGATCCATAAACGTTCATATAACGAGCGATTCTTCAAGACTGTGCTTCATCTCGAATTTTCTCTCCCTTTTAAAATTCTAAATACTTGTTGACCTTGCAATTTACATAATCTTGCGCATATTGTTGGACAACGGACAGTACTCGATTACACGATCGTGTATGATGAGGTAGTATTATAGGCGGTAGTATTGGCGGGCACATTCTCCTTGCAGTCAAATTCTATGCTTACATCTTCTTGATTCATTTTATCGCGAGCATCAATGACTGCAAAAGGTCCTTTCTCGATAAACGAGAACACATTGAGCAGCGTTTCGAAGCAGTTGATTCCATAATATGCTTTATGAAAACGCACGTACATATCAAATAGAAACGGTGTATCTCTTTTTACCAAAATCCATATTTAAATCGTAGTATGGATAAAATTCTGAATTTAGACTTTCACGTTATTCAAATTATAATCGTCAAAATACGCTAACATCTCGTGATATGACATTCTTTCGACTAGAGACTCTGCTCTGCAGAGCAAAGATAACATATCGCGATTTCTCAAGTCGCCGTTTTGACAGTCCATAAATGCTTGATCTATTCTATAACAGAGGATATTCGATCCCACGAGCGAAAACTCATGCTCAGATAATGATCGCTTTCCAATATTCGCAGCAGATAATTTATTGATCTCGTTTAACGCAACGTGAGACATCCGCCATTGCACTTTGAATAATTTAATCTCAGGCTCCGTCATAGGATTTCCCACCAAGCAATTGTAATCATTGCTCGCTCGTATCAAAATCAATTCGTGGCGAATGTTGACGACCACGTAATCCTCGCAAAAACTCAACAGCATATTGAGCGGTACGCAAAAATTATCTTTTCTCCGTGTCGGATCTAGAGTTCCATTCTGCGTTCGAGACAATCAAAACTTTGTCGTACGTCATTAACGCATAGTTCTGGATGGTACTGGTAACGCCAATGTTTCTGTTGCGGTCAATCTCTGCACCGTTGTGTTCATCGAATTTCATCAAACATGAATGCCACGCAAGCGTCATCGACATCTAATCGTTTTCCTTCTTCACATCACAATCTTTCTTCAATAGAGAAAACTGTCGGCAACGTGTACAAATCCTGTTGCTATATGGATATCCGTATCTCATCGCTATGCTAAAACGTAGTGTTGACGTACGGTACATATGAATCTCAATCTTGATGACGCGGTCGTAAAAAATCGGCTATCACGCAGTTTGTACGACCGTTCGGAAATGACAATTTCTTCGCCATAGTAAAACTTGTTGTCGAATTTACATTGGCTAGTATAATATGTTTCAAAGTCCGTCAGATCGAGCTCGTAATCGCCGTCACCCAAATTTACCGCTGGAAAGTAACTCACGGCTCTTGCCGGTCAGCGTACCAATGTCAGCGACATATTTCAAACGAGCACTGAGTTAAACAGCGCAATGTCGGTCTTTAAATTGCTTATCAACCGTTCGTAAAAACTATAGACAAAGCTGTCCGCAATTGTTTTGACTGTAACGTTGATGAGGTGTGCGATTATACTGTTTGCCAGATACCATTCAAGTTCCTTCGGCGGTCGAAGATTGCCAAAACTGTCAAAGTACATTTCACAATTCCCTCTTTTAGCATATGTTACCTAATGCGTATCAGGTCCCTCGGCAGATTTATGATACCGCTCTCGTTTTGATGTACACCGACTGATAATGTAGTGCGCATAAAGATGTCTCTAAAATACGGAATGCGCATACGGTTTGCAAGTTGTTGCAGTTGCACATGGGTAATTACTCCCCTCGGCATTTTTAACGTTTCATCGACCACGTGTCGTTCAGCAATTGTTGCTGTGCGAATACGTTATGCTCGTGACACGCAGCATCCAATAAATTAATTTTTTGATCACCTCTAACCAATCGCTTCTCCAATTGCGTCCCCGGACCACAAAACTGACATCCTGAAATATGTAATTCGAAAGCAAGCGCGTTTATCGCACGATTAATAAGTTTTAATAAGCTTCTCAACGATATTCGCTACAATTCTTTATCAAAGGCACCAGACTATTGATATGTGTTTGATGACTCGAATAAATTGTTCAGGCATTGACGGTATCGTCGTACCACCGAATCTGCTCGTATATGTTCAGATAATATGTCGCATAACAGATCTATGCAATTTTCAAACTCTCGCAACAGTTTTCGATATTCCAGTTCTTTTAAGGTTAAAGTGTGCAGTGTGATCGTTCGACATTACGAGAAACATTTTGATTACTGATCGATTTCATTCTACGCAGCTCTATAAATAGGCCCGCTCGCAATATCATTTTCAGTATTTTGTGAAAAAAAAAAATATGCGGTCAGTCACGGGCGATCAAAGTGACGAATCTTGACGGCAAAGCGCAAACCGATAAAGAGATGCACAAGCATGGCGACATGCTACCTGCATCTATACGTGCTGTCGTCTGCGGACCATCAAATTGCAGCAAGACGAACGTGTTAATAAGTCTGTTGGAAAGTCCGCACGGCATACGATTCGAGAACGTGTATGTGTACTCAAAATCGCTGCAACAACTGAAATATCGATACCTGGCAAATTTGTTAACACCGATCGAAGAAATCAGTTATTTTACATTCTCCAATAACACGACGTTATTCCACCAAGCGCTTCCGAATACCACCTTTATCTTTAATGACATGCGACGCGATAAGAAAGTATTTTGCAAGGGGATGACACGCGGACGTCGACTGCTTCTATCTCTGTCAGACATATGCAAAGATACCGAAGCACCTTATAATTATAATGCAAATCTGTTGATCCTGTTCAAACAGGATGGTACTAATCTGAAACGCGTGTACAACGATCACGTGAATACCGATATGTCCTATGAGAATTTCTGCGATTTATGTCGTAAATGTTAGCAACAAAAGTATGGATTTCTACTGATTAACAAGGACAATACGCTTAGCCGATAGACGATACAGAAAAGGATTTGATGACTTTGCAATACCGTAATCAATTGACTTCGACACATACTCGTTGACATGGACAATAGCAAAGATGAAAAGATAGCTAAAGAGATTGCGAAAACGAGTGATTCGATTCGCAAAAAGTACCATGCTTTGAAGACTGTAAAATGGAAGATATCGCATTGGAGAGACACCTCAAACCTATTATCGATCCACTGAAATAGATTGAAAACTGTTGAATCTTTCAAGTAAGGATCCTATTATGAAACATTCTTTTCGCGAGAAGATGAGGAACCAAAACCCAAAAGAAAACGACCGAATGCTTTGTACGACAATCCTATACAGGCTTCCACATCTGTGAAATCAATGTTGAGTCGAAAACCGTACTATCCACTTTGAACGAAGTGTGAAATAATACAACCACGATTTATCGTATGACCATGCTCCCACCGTCGAAGAAATTTTCGAGGTTATCGATGAACCGTTCGTAATATCTATTCGACACATGCTTTAAACATCTGAGGGGAAAGAAAAGCTGCATACAAATTATGGTCCATTGGGACAAAAATAACTGAAAGCAGTCCTGAGCGGTAAGAAAGCCGTCAATATGATGTTGTGTATGGAGTTTATTTCAGCAAGGAAACAACTTGGTGACAACATTATATAAAAACGACGATATAATTATAGATGAGAAAGATAATTATAGAGGAGGAAGGAGAAAAGATACGATGGAATACCGGTCTTGTACGAATTAATTTTCATGAAATTTTCCAACGAGTACGAATGACGTACAGACCTCAGGAGCATTCTGCTGATGACAAATGCTTACCGGCGCGGTCATAATCCAAGTAATCAAGTAATGGGTAGTACGGGATACAAGAACATAATAGCGCTATTGGTTGGGTAAAAAAGTTAGAACAGGAATAAACAAAAGAGTGGATTTATCGCGTACGATAACACTAAACGATAACAAGATTGACTATATCCATTGGGACGATTCCAACGAAATTGTGGATCGTCTGCGATTGCCTCGCGCCAGGCAGGTTACAATAGTTACGACAATGAGATTCTGTCGATTATCGAAACCGGTCTGATTATAAATTAATCTCGCTCTACACACATCATTCAGTTGACACATCGCAATGCCGATTAACAAGTTTGGACTATCGCTTGGAGGAAGAAGTGAATCGCACGTCACAATAAGTGACGTGGATTGCTCAGAAATTACGTGCGTAATAACGCTCTTTGCATAATCGCAGCCGATTTTGACGCAAAATTATGCAAGATTCGATGAGTGCTACCGGTAGATGACGCAACAAACAAATACATGCAGCAGAGTGTTCAAGATTTAAAAGATCGTCTGAATGAAATCGAGAGGAAGATTGCAGCCTTACAAAATAATGTGCAGATTATGCTAAACTTGAAAAAATGATTCGAGAAGTGCATTGTGCTGAATAATTATCCGCAATATCTGAGAAACGTCTGCTGGTTAATGAACTACACGTTCCGGCGAGAAGAAATTTTTCGGGAAGACATGTCACAGTACAATGACTTATGGCAGATGGATGTGGTCGAGATGCGCGCATATATGCGATTTAACAGAAGTTATTACTATATTCTCACCGTTATCGACGTGCTGAGTAAGTACGCATGGGCCGAATCGCTCTAAGCTAAGAGGGACGAGATGATGAAGGCAATCGCAAAAATAATTCGAGACGGAAGATGTCCGAAAAATTTGCATGACAGAGGAAAGGAATTTCACAATTTGGATATGCAGAAATTCTTGACGAAGCACAACATCAACCATTATTTTACGTATTCCTTAATGAAGGTCGTCGAACGGTTCAACCGTATGTTGAAGAATGACATGTAGAAACAATTTACGCATAATGGAAATTACAAATGGATTGACATCCTGCAATGCCTCGTATCAAACACGCGCAAATAGAACTATTGGTATACGTCCCGTCGATGTTACTCCAGCGATCGCCGACAGGCTCTTAACTATGGTTTACAATCGCGTAAAGATTGCAGCACCCGCGCGATACAAATGGGTGATTTGGTACGCGTGAGCAAATTCAAGATAGTCTTTGATAAAGGTTACACGCCGAATTCGAACATGGAAGTGTTTAAAATTATCAAAGTGCAATAAACTAATCTAGTGATGTATCTTCTGAAAGATTCTCGCGGAGAGTCTTGGATTCTGAATACGAATTGCACAGTCACTAATCTCGACGTGCATCTCGTTGAAAAGATATTGCGAAAGAGGGGGAACGAGATTTACGTGAAATGGTGAGTTGGGATTTGACAATTCGCACAATTCGTGGATACATAAAGACAATGTATTGTAAAACAATTGTACAAATAAGTTTCCGTCGTTTGCAAAAGTCGGCGCCACTAATAAACTATAGTTAAAATTGTTTGATGTAAAATGACATATCGTCAGATTGGATATCTGACAACACCATTGAAATATTAACGAAATATTGTATCAGCATCATATACTTTTTTTGTACGAAAATGTCGAGTTTTGAGCCGATATAAGCGTCATTTGCGGGAACTTTTGATTTACTTCTTTAATTTGAAGAAATCTGCAGCCGAGGCTTGTAGAAGCATATGGTGATGCTGCCTTAAGTGAGAGAAGTTGTCGTGAGTGGTTTCAAAAGTTTAAGAACGGTGAATTTGACGTCGAAGACAAAGAACGTAGCGGAAGGCCGAAAGTGTA
>Ga0157364_1000086_pt1 | contig 38243 bp, 20 predicted proteins | sample AttsexASBM2_FD_111476 | JGI IMG/M metagenome (GOLD analysis project Ga0157364, IMG submission 111476) | Fungus gardens microbial communities from leaf cutter ant in Ribeirão Preto, State of São Paulo, Brazil - Atta sexdens ASBM2 | ecosystem: Host-associated > Fungi > Mycelium > Unclassified ...
GATCATTTGTTGTCGGTAGCGTTCAGTATTAACGGTTTCGCCAGGTTTTAGCAGCTCATAATAGATCACACCTTTCTGATCCCATCAAACACAGAGCATTGTCTTCCGTCCATAGCGATTTGGCCTTGCAATCGATGTCGATAATTCGTGGAGTTACCCATGATCTTTTACGCTTAGGATTCTCAAAATATATCCACTTTTCATTGCCAGTCACAATTCGATGGAGGAATAACTTTCTTTTGTACCTGGCGAGCAGCATTTCGCAAGTGATTTTTCGGTTTTCCTGCTGTCTTTCATTCAGTTGTGGAATCCATTTTCTCATCTTCTGGATCTTTCCCATGGATTTCAAACGTATGGAGAGGGTTTCTCGTGTCACATTCAATTGATCCGTTATTGTTTGAGCGTCATCCTCATCCAACAATGCTTGCAATTCGCTGTCTTCAAACTTTTTCGGTTTTCCACGTTCTTCGTTTCTCAAAATCACCACTTTTGAATTTTTTAAACCCTCATTTTTTAAACCACTCAAAGCACTGTGATTTACCAAGAGCATGCTCATCGTAAGCTTCGATAAGCATTCGATGCGATTCTGCAGTAGTTTTCTTCAAATGGTAACAGAAAATCAATGCTGTCCGCAAATCGTAGTTTCCAGGCACAAAATTCAACATGTTCAACACTATTACAAACTATACTATTGTATGAAACTTGTATTGTTGTGAGTTGAAAATCTTTGTAGATGTCAAAACAAGAAAATGGCGTCAATGGCGCCGTCTGACGGCAACTACTTGACAGTTATTGGCCATCTATTGGTAAATTCCGGTTTCATATTTACATACCTGGTAATATCATGGCAGTCATTTTGGCCCGACCGGATTTGCATCAACTTGAGTTAGAAAATGCTTCGCTATTAGTTGATATTATAGCTCTATCAATAGGAGAGCACGAAATATCATTACTTCAATCCAGATTAGTGCAAACTCGATAGAGCCAAAAACGCTATAAGAATCGACTAATCACAGTATTCTAATCAAGTATTCCCCTCTTATTCATCAGTAAGAAAGGAATACTCAAAGGTGATTGGTCAATTTTTACAGATTACGCATATAATTATGCTCAATATAAACGTTTCCTTCCTCCGTGCCTTAAAATATAAGGACTAAGGTTCGTAATTAGATCTTATATTCAAGATCATCTTAAGTACGGTTTTAAGAAATCATGAACCAATCAGAAAGCTTCATTAGTGTCTAAGACATTGCTTAAGACAGTCTTGAAATAAGATTTGTCTATGAAAACCGGCCTAGAAACTGGCATTGATGCTTGACATTCGCATGCACCTTAAGAGAGCATTTATATTGACCGTAAAACATGTGGCTATTCTATAATAGCCAACAGTTGCGAATGATTGTAATTGCAAGAATTGACTAATCACAATCAAATATTCTCCTCACATTCGACTTGATTGGTTAATTTTTACAAATACACTTATTTATTGTAGAATAGGCTTCATTATATTTCATGCTCTTATGTGTCTTCAACGCGCATGCGCTAGAAAAAACGGTCTTGCTAGCAATACTGTAGCCAGTAGGTGCATTCAGAACGAGAACCGCTCACTTAGCGCTCAGTGAGCTCTTTTATCTGATTGGTCTATATTTTAGGATTTAATGGAATATGCCAATCAGATAAAAGAGCTCATTGAGCGCTCAGTGAGCGGTTGTCATTCTAAATGCATCCAGTGTTACTGTTAAGGCATTTCAAGATGTATAGTGCATACTCTATGGCGACGGAATAAGAACGTACAAACCGAGGAACGAAGCGCGAATGAATAGCCGAGTAACGTTCGTGAACCATCGTAGCCGGTATCGATTTGTCTGATTCTCGCCTGCTGATTCTCATCTGGCTGCTAGGCGCTCTCGATTTGAGCGCCTGTACCGACGCGGCTACCACACGCGGTACCGTTATGACGGATTCGCGCGTCGCTGCATATTGTACGCGGTTCGGCGATTTGTGTGGCAGTTTCTCACATGCAACGATTTTTCCGAGTAATGGCGCGTAGGGTTGCTAACGAGTAAGTCCAGCTGATCACTGAACGGTGGACAACATGGTAGTTCGCAGTGACCGCGCACAGGGAGACGATAAGTTTCTGCATACGTGAGCCGTGACCGGCTGGAGGCGGGCGAGCGGGTGGGCAGGCAGGACGGTGGGACGGGGAGGTTTAGGCTACGATGAGTACTGACAATCATGATGAGACGAAATCCTGCAAAACATCCGCGAGGAGCGAAGAAGAGAACGCGTTTGATGTTAAACGAATTAAAAAGGAGCGCAATGACATTTGTGTGGAAAATGGTGACACTGCTAGCATTACCGCCACCACCTCTACCTCCTCAGTCACCGTTGCTACTGCTGCCACCACCGTCCTCGAGAAACGACAGCCACCGGCCGGCAGATTCGCCTCGAATGGTTTTCACGGAGATGGCGATCAGCTGCAGGACTTGGTTGCAACCAAATTCGCTACTTTGGCCAACCATGGTGCTTCTTCCAAGCAAGACAAGATTCGGATTATGATAGAGGATGGCATTAGGTTAAGTCGATTTTAAGTTTTATGGAAACCTGACACTCTGATTTCTATTTTTTTAGACTACAATTTGTGAAAATTACAATTTATGATGAGATTGATATATAGCTTGGGATTTGTCTTTATAGTAGACTAATCCCAATAAGCAAAATTAATATATTATAAGTAATCTAATCTGATCTAATGGAAGGTATATATCATTTGTCCACATTGCTAATTTGCTAATTTAAAATAATATAATCTTATTGCAAGTAAATCTCAAAGCAGTAAAAAATACTAGGAACTAGCCTATGTAAGTAGTGTGTGCAATTGAACTGTGTACAAGATGCACTATTCTTCTCTAAAGGATAGCTTCAGACCAAGATAAAAAAGCAAAAGAGTGGCAGCCGATCAGAATTTGCGCTAATAGTCACTGGTTTCAATTTTCTGTGCTGCTTACTACCAGCATAAGATAACTCGCTGTTTTTCTGTTTAGATCTGAACCTACCTTAAGGGTTTTTATGATACACAAAAAATTTAAGCAGTAAAATGCAAGCAATAAGCAAATTGATTAATTACATTAAAGACTGTAAAATCATGTAATTTATGTAATAGCCAATCCAACATATTGACTTCCTTACTGTTGATATTTTGCTGCTTAAGTTTTTTGCATATTATGGCCCTAATATTTTCTACAATAGCCATATAATTGTAAGTTGAAGTTATAAAGGACATGGCACAAAAAACTTCAGTAAGACATAAAGTAAGGAAATTATAAATAATAAATATAATATAATATAATATTGTTTATATTATGGCCTTATAGTCTTTACTGTGAGTCCAATTTGCTTACTGCTTATGTTTTACTTAAATTTTTGTATGCCATGATTTTAAGAATTGACCAATGAAATACAATATAAGGAGATTATTCGACTGTAATTGGTCAATTCTTATAATTAAACTACTTATGCTTACGACTATTGTAGGACGGGTATAACACTTTGCCAGAAGAACATTGCTGCAAATTGCTGTTTGCTAGTCTATTAAGCTGATGTTTTGTCTGCTAATTATTATAATATTATAATATTAAATATAACGATAGATTATCAGGAAATTATCAGGACAATTATAACTAATTAGAATAAGAGGTATCGCTTAATATAAATAGCTACAAAATAATACATTCTATTCGAATTTGGCTGATAGTATGTTACTAAATTCTGCTATTAGAGTCTATTATATTCTTTACATTCTGTTAATAAAATTAGTAGCATATTCTATGTAAGATATGTTTTTAATAGATTTAGTTATCTAAATTATTCTTTTTATTCAAAATTTCTTATATATGTAACAAAAAGTTGTTACAAAATAATAAATAATAAACAACAGAAAATCTCAATCTTGTTGAATAATGGGTTTCTATCTACATTCATATAATTTACTTTTAAAAATTGGCGAATTTAACGCAGAATCTGGAAATCTTGTGTTACAAAACGATCATTTATATCTAATCTTCACAGTTATCTTGCAATAACTGTGTTACGTCTGCTAATTACAAATTGAATCGTCAACAAGAGTTGCAATGGAATACTTAAATTCACAACATTTATAATTGTAAACCGATTAACGAGCATCTTTGCGAAACTAAATCTTGTAATCATGTATCTAATGTTCTTGAATTTCAATGTGTAGTATTCATTTGATTTATAATTCATTTCTATTTACATTTTATTCTTCTGATACTTATGCTATTTCTAATAATTTTGTATGGTTTCATAACATACTGAGGATGGTTTAATTGAGGCTGATACATTAATATATATGTACATATATATATATATATATATATATATATATATATATATATATATATACATGTATGTTCATCTCCTATTTAGCGGAATAAAATTTAATTTGATTTTGCTCAAAAAATATCCAGTGGTACATCCTTCTTTATTTATTATTTTGATATTTTGTGTTATGTATATTCCAATACTAATTATGCATACATAATACAAATAGATTCCATATAGAAATAAGAACAATTTATTAATATGTAAAAATATTGCAAATTTATATGATAATTTTAAAATTGTTGAGAGGTCTTTGTGAAGCATTTTTATCACTTACCATATAATCATGTCTGAGCGTGAGAAATGTCAGGATGCTGTCCCATGACAATCGGAAAACGGAATCTCAGAAAAGTAAGAGTGAGGACAAATCAGAATTATTGGGATGCATTACTGTTTGTCTGCACATATATGTTAAACACAAGAAATAAGTTAAATTTCTATATGTATAAAAAGAAATTCATTAATAAATAATTGTTCGATAAGTATTCATTTTTCCAACATATAAATATAACCATTTATATCATTGGGGATAAAATTGCATGCTTGTTGATCCGAAATTTTTGTGACTGGGTTTCCCTAGAGATCCTCTCAAGAGAGAGTCTGCCAAAGCTATGTTCAAGTTTGATTGGTGCAGCCATTATGTGACAAAATTTTCACGTCATCTTTGTTTAACGTTCGGATAATAAAGATGAAGGATAATCTAGGTATAATTCGAGTAGGAATTTGAACAAAGCCCTGAAAACGCTATATTTTAAAATTTGCTATAAAAATCACCAGTTTGTCACATCATTGGCGAATATTTGCCAGACTTTCTCTTGAGGATCTTTAGGACTGTGAAGTTGGCACCTTATTTTTCAAAAAATGAAATTTTGGTCACAGTTCCGAATGCACCCCGAAGAGTTCTGTGTTGGAATTCCTGTCCAAAATTAAGAATAGTTCCGGCAAATTAATATATAAAAAAAAAAAATAAATTTGGAGTGCTAACTTCACAAAACGCAGAACGAAAAATCGCGATATCTTCTAAACCATTAATCCTAGCGCTTTAAATGACTAATAACTTTTGATAGAACTCATCTCAGAACTATACTCAGAACTATCAACAGAACTGCTGTAATGATAAAAAATTTTTTGTCCCCAGATGTGAGAGAATCAAACATTCAAAAAATTACGATATCTCTTAAACCGTTAGTCCTAGCGCTCCGAGTGTTAATAATTTTCGTTAGAACTCGTGGGGTACTACCCAGAACTGTCTACAGAATTGCCAGAATTTTAAAAAAATTTTACCCTTCGAATGTTAGAAATTTTCGATTCGATGAACGAAAAATCGCGATATCTCTTAAACTGTTAGTTCTAGCGCTCCAAACGTTAATAACGTTCTAATGAAAGTTATTAACGTTCGGAATACTAGGACTAATGGTTTAAGAGATATCATAATTTTTGAATATCTGATTCTCTCACATCTGACGGACAAAAAATTTTTTAACATTACAGCAATTCTTGACAATTCTAGATAGCACCTCACGAGTTCTATCAAAAGTTATCATTTAAAGTGCTAGGATTAATGGTTTAGAAAATATCGCGATTTTTCATTCTGCGTTTTGTGAAGATAGCACTCCAAATTAAAATTTTTTTTTTTTTATATTAATTTGTTGGAACTATTCTTAATTTTGAGCAGAAACTCCAGAACTTTTCGGGGTGCATTCGGAACGCATTCTATGTTATCAAAATTTTATTGTTTGAAAAATGAAGTGCCAACTTCACAGAAATGTCTTTAGGTTTCCTATGGAGCATCTTTTTTGGAAAATAAACTGTTATTCTAACTTCAAACCGTCTTTTATATTTTTTATTATAACAATAAAAAATATAATAAAAAAATATAATAAAAAAAAGAATCTTTTAAAATCTTTAAGATTCTTTTATTATATTCTGTTATAATAAAAAATATATTGAAATTTTATTTTCTTGGGGATTCTTCTATTATATAATAATTATCTTTTTTCATAAAATATTTAAAATAAATTTTTTGATTTTTCACAATTTCGGAAATTGGTCCATGGGGAACCCAACCACAAAAATATTTCGGATCGACAAGCACACAATTTTATCCCCAACGCTGATTATGGGTGCGTTCCACATGAAATTACACATGAAACGCATGATGCATCATTTGTCCTTGTTCTTTAATTATTAAAAAAGGATAAAACAATACATCATATAATATGCGTAATTCGGAACGCATTCTATGTTTATAAATGATTATATTTATATGCTGGAAAAATGAATACTTATCGAACAATTATTTATTAATAATGAATTTCTTTTTACAACGTATAAAAATTCAATTTTGATAATCTTGTATTTAATGTATATGTACACTCATCGACTAAAAGGTACAGCAGATTTTTTTCTATGGTTTTCGGAATGCAGCCTATTCACCGAACGATTGATTTTTACTTACGGATCCATAAATAAGAATCAATCACTCGGTGAACAGACTGCATTCCGAAACTTTAAAAAAAGTGTTGCAATCTTTTAGTTGGTGAATGTACAGACGAACAGTAATGCATCCCAATAACTCTGATTGATTGATTCCCATTCTATTACTTTTCCGAGATTTCGTTTTCCGAAATTCAGATTGTCATGGGGACAGCAGCTTCAATTCATGATTAGTGATTTTTGATGAAGTTGTTGGCACCTTGATGTTTCGAAATCAGAGTTTTGATAAAAGTTTTGGATTCTTTAGAACAAGAGAAAAAGTTCCTGATAGATTTTAGAAAGAATTCCGTTCATGAACAATAAAAAATGAACTTCACAAAATAAAGGTGCTTCACACTCAACATTAGTACCGAATAGTTTTGAATAGTCTATTCAATGTCTTTTGGCAAGTACTAGAGTTCCTAATAGCCCCCAAAAGAGTTCTAACGATTATCCTTGATAATCGATGCGCTAAAATTATTAATAACTAAAAAGTTCGAGAATATTCTTAGATTTCGAATTTTTTCAAATCATATAGATAGAAATTTTTTTCGGAAATCCGGCGTCTAACGCAAATTCTGATAATCTCCTCAAGAATTCTATCAATTATTCTATAAGGATCAAAGTGAAATGAAAAATAAAGAAATTGTAGCTTTTCAAAGTTTCAAAATTGTGAAGTTGGCCATCCCCCTTATTTCAAACAATGTTTTCATTGTTTTAATCAACGGAATTCTTGTTAAAATTGAAAATTCTACAAATTTTTCGGAGGGAGGGGAGTTATCCGAACTCTTGTTAGGACACTGAATTTTTGAAAAAAAAATTATCGATTTATCGAGAAAAATTCGAAATCTGAAATTTCAAAGTTTTAGAATTTTCAAACTTTTTTTAGTTATTGATTTCAGCGCATCGATTATTAAGGATAATAGCTAGAACTCTTCGCGGAGCTAACAGAACTCTTTTCAGAACGATGGATTTTCAAAAAAAATTTAATATAATAATATAAAAAATTTTTTTTTTTAATAATTAAATAATTTTGTTATATCCGAAACTCTAATATTTGTCAAAAAACATCAGAATGGAGTATTTAGAACTATTCGGTGTTAATGTTGGGTGTAACGTTAGTACCCCAATTATAGTACTCAGGAGTTTTGATTAGAATTCCCGTTTTTTTTTTGACGAGATGAAGTGTTTTATTACAAATTGAAGGAAGTAAGAATCTATGCGATAATTAGTGCGTTAATATAATAGATTAATATAATAGATTTCATTCAATTTCTATTGTCTCTTCGATATAGACATACATTAATTTCGTACATATTTCGACTTGATTTAAATCATTCTCAATGAAATACATAAATAAAATATACTATCTTGCAATCTGTGCAATCCTGGTGCCAATTATCCGCCTTATTGCGATGTTTCCTTGTGTTCTATCATAGTTAGTCATTCCAATAAAACATAGAAACTCAACAAGGGCTATAAAATATACAAATTTAGTAATAACTATGGTATGGTATAAGATTGTATGTACAGAAAACAGATAGTCACTCATCAAATTGCAAATTATAAATTGCAGATTATATAAACGTTAAGTAGTCACTAATGTACAATATACAATATAAAAGTTTTATATAATTTATAACAAAAGTTCCGCTTAATAATTATTTTAAAATAATTTAAAAAAAATGAGGTGCTAACTTCTTATCGAAAATCGAGATTGAATAGTTTTGAGTAGCCTAATAGTTTCATTCGTGAATCTAAAGTTCCTGATGCATGAAAAAATTAAAAAAAATAAAAAAAAAGTTAAAAATTTTTGAAAAATCAATTTTTAGACATAATAATTCTGATTAGAATTCCTGCCTTCTTTCAACAATAGTTCTCTGTGTTTTAACGCGCGAGAAATAAAACGATAAAACTATTAAGCTGCTCAGAATTATTCAAGCTTGAATTTTAATAAGAAGTTAACACCTCATTTTTTAAAATTGTTTAAAAACCATTATGCGAATCTTGCGTTAAAAAGTACAGAAAACTTCACCGATATGAACCTGACGTTCAACTTTATCAAAAATAAAAATTAATACTGTAGGCCGTTTGTACTTCGTTTGTACTTGTTTGTACCTATCATTACTTCGTTTGTACCTCAAACAGTTAAACAAAAAGTGAAAAATAAAAAATGACCAGTGCGCCTTTAAGATTTTTTAATTTATGCCATTCGAAAGAGAATCGTTTGTACCCGTTTGTATCTCTCCTATTTTCATTTGTATCTCAAAGGGTTCGAAAATACAGCGTGTTTCAGTTTTTGCGCGACCTCTATATAGCGAACTTAGCCAATTTTCAAGATATTGAAATAGGACCAACGGCGAAAGAAAAGGTAAAACAATTCTTTTTCGAATGTTGTTGGTCCCATATCTTCAAAAATTTTTTTAAATGGCCGACTTCCCCTCTTGGCGCATTTTCGAAATTTTGAAATCGCTGTACCTCCGAACCTTTTGAGATACAAACGAAAGATATAAACGGGAGAGATACAAACTATCGGGATATAAACTCTCTTTCGAATGCCGTTGGTCTCATTTCGACTTCTGTGAAGTTGGCATTTTTCAAAAAATGAAATTTTAGTCACAGTTCCAAATGCATCCCGAAGAGTTCTGGAGTTCCTGCCCAAAATTAGGATGACTTCACAAAACGCAGAACGAAAAATCTTCTAAACCATTAATTCTAGCGTTAAATGATAATAACTTTTGATAGAACTCATGCCACTTAGAACTATCAACAGCTGTAATGTTAAAAAATTTTTTGTCTCAGATGTGAGAGAATCAGACATTCCAAAAATTGCGATATTTCTTAAACCGTTGTCCTAACGCTACAAGCGTTAATAATTTTCGTTAGAACTCGTGTTATCCAGAACTGTCAATAGAATTGCCAGAACTTTTAAAAAATTTTCACTCCTCGGGTGTTAGAAATTTTCGATTCGATGAACAAAAAATCGCGATATTTCTTAAATCGTTGATCCTAGCGCTCCGATCTCTTAAACCGTTGGTGCTGAATAGCATCCCACGAATTCTAACGAAACTGCGTTTTGTGAAGTTAGTACCCCAAATTTAAAATTTTTTTTTTTTTTATATTAATTCGCCGGAACTATTCTTAATTTTGAGCAGGAATTCCAGAACTCTTCGAAGTGCATTCGGAATATGACCAAAATTTCATTTTTTGAAAAATGAAGTGCCAACTTCACAGAAGTCTCATTTCGATCTTGAAAATTGGCTAAATTCGCTATATAGGGGTCGCACAAAAACTGAATCATGCTGTATCTCGGAACTTTGAGATACAAACGATTCTCTTTCGAATGGCATAAATGAAATTAAAAAATCTTAAAGTTGCGTGCTGGCCATTTTTTATTTTTCACTTTTTGTTTAACTGTTTGAGATACGAACGAAATAATGATCGGTGCAAACAAGTACAAACGAAGCACAACGGCCTATAGTATTAATTTTTATTTTTGTTGAGCGCCAGGTTCACATTGGTGAGAACTTCGTCTTGTTGAAAGAAAGCAGGAACTCTAGTCAGAACTATTGTGTCTAAAAATTGATTTTTCAAAAATTTTTTTTTTATTTAAAAAAATTTTTTTCATGCATCAAGAACTCTAAATATTCATGAAATAAAACTATTAGACCGCTCAGAGCTATTCGATCTCAATTTTCGATAAGAAGTTAACAAACCCCCATTATCAAAAAATTATTTTAAAATAATTATTAAGCAGAATTCTTGTTATAATTATTAAATTATATAGAACTCTTCGTTTTGTCAAAAGAAAACGGGAACTCTATCGGGGACGAGAATTAATCAGAATTCCTGAGTATTATAATTGGGATGCTAATTTCTCCGAACTCTTAGTATAAACTATTTATTTTTTAAGTGTTGTGGTTAGCAAAAAAGTCGAATTTTATTTTTTCGATAATACGTTGCCTGAGGATCATTTTAGTACCAAATATATGCGAGCAAATAATTCTATAGATATTGTTTAAAGGAATTTATGATGCAGCTAATTGATTAGAAGAAAATCTTTATTTTTTACGTTTTACAATTAACAAAAAATCGGGTTTTGTTTTTTTCAATATATTCAGTACATTGACTAAAGCAATTATTTTGATATCAAATATATGCGGGCAAATAATTCTGTGGAAATAGAAAAAGATCTTAAATCGCGGTACGATGCGTCCTTGATAAACTAATTATTTTTTTACATATTAAAGTTAGCAGAATATTGGATTTTAGTATGTTTCAATAGTACAACGTCTCGGGATTATTTTGACATCAAATACATGTCAGCAAATGAGTATTTAGTGATAGAGAGGTTACTTATCTTGCAGTACGTATGAACTGGTATTTCTTTCAAAATGTTAAATTTTCAAATTTTTTTGTATTATCTTGAAGCAAAAAAGCAAAAAAATCTGACTCGATTTCATTATACTGCTACTGTATATATTTTTTTAGTATGGAAAGTTCAGCTTAATAACTTGAATGTTCTTCCGTTAAATGTTTGCTTGAGCAAACAATTCGTTTTTCAGCAAGAAATTAGCAAATAAAGAGTATTAAATTTTTGACCTATTGCGAATGATTTGCGATGGTCCAAGTTAATAAGGATAAAAAATCGAAAAGAGCAAATAATTAGCAAAAAAATAGCCCTACAAAAATACGTATTTGATTTTTCATTTCCTGTTTTTTTCTCTCTCGGTTGTGCTAACTTTAGTCTTGAGCTAACACAGCAATGAATTTTAGCAAATCAATAAAAAATCGGGACTAGAGCAAATAATTAGCAAAAAAATAGCAAAAAAATTTGATATAAATCTTATTCGAATGTATTGAAGTGCTGCTTAATAACATAAAATATTTCTATGAAATGTAAAATTTATATTATACCTTCTGAATAAACACAATTTATAAGTAAGAGACTGCAAAGATTGTATATTATATTTAAAATGTTACATGTAACATGTCGCGCGAAACATTTCTACTGATGCTTTAGAAGCAATGCACAATTATGATATCTATTAATTAGTATTATATTTAAAATAAGCAGTATTTATAAATTTTTCTTAAATTTTTTATATTTAAAAAATATTTAAAATATATATTTGACAAGTCATGTTTTGTAAATTTAACTGTAATACAATAGATAGTTTCTATCTATTTTTATACATTTTTATATCTTTGAAATTATTTTACTTTAGTCAAAGTTATTAATATATGTTATCTTTTTAAATTATAGCGAAGAATCTAGAGCGCTTGTGGATAAAATCTTCTCGCAGGTGGAACAACTTAAGATAGAAGAAAAGTTATTGTTGTACCTGAAACTTCCGTTATTGCTGACAAATCCAAGTGGGACCGTCGATCCATTAAGGCAACCACTAAATCCATTAGGAAATCGTTACGAAATTCATCAGACCATTATGTGGATTAAGACTCATTTAGAAGAAGACCCGGATGTATCTTTACCGAAACAAGAAGTATATGATGAATACAAGTAAGTTCGCTACATACAGGGTGTACTCTAAATACGCTAAAAGATTTTAAAGGTGATTTCTCACAGAAAATCCAGACGAAAATTTCAAGTGATTATATGTCCAAAATGATTTATTTTCAAAGATACATGATCAAAGTTAAAAAAAAAATAATTAGAATAGCCTAGGATGGTTTTCGAAATTTTTGAAAAAAACGAAATTTTTTTAGCATCATGTATCTTTGAAAATAAATCTTTTCAAACATATGAAGTTCTTGTCTTGAATTTTTGTGAGGATTCACCCTTTAAAATCTTTTAGCATACTTAGAACATATATAGAAGAGAAAAACTTGGATGTCTCTATTTATTTTTATAGTCAAATCACTTAAATTTAAATAAATTTTTACTTAGCAAGAATTTACTTAACGTATAATTCTCAAATTTCTATTTAATTTGAAAATATCAAATTAAAATGAGAGATTAACTATCTATATGTCCATTTATGAAAGAATATGTTACAGAAGAATATATTATTTATAGAAAAATATATATTGTAGAAGAATATATTATTTATATATAGTGAAATTTCGCAGATAATTATTTGATTGTTTGTGAAAATATCTGTCTTCTAATAACTTTTTAAGAAGAATTTTTTTTCTTTAAGATATTGCATATGATTTTTATTTTTAGCATGTATTGTATAAGAAATTCTATGAAGCCGTTATCGACGGCTGATTTTGGAAAAGTCATGAAACAAGTATATCCACGAGTGCGCCCTCGTAGGCTCGGCACACGAGGCAACTCTCGTTACTGTTACGCTGGTATGCGCAAGCGAATTAAATTGGATCCTCCAACACTGCCAAAGATATCTGGCTCTCAAACTGTGAGCAATAAACAAATAATATATTCTATAATTCTCGCGTAATATATTTTATCAATAAAACTTCTTGCCAGAAATTATTTGAATTTTTTTCTTATATATTCTCCTTCATCTCTTTCTTTCTATTTTTCCCTTCTAATTTTTCTATTCGCTATGACTTAAACTTAAAGTATTGTGATCGTTATATTAATATTGTATGACATGACAATTGTTTCATTTGATATATTTTATTGTTTTTACTTTCTTCTGTATATAAATACTTCTTTTTAAATTTTTTTATAACCATTAGAATATGTAATATGTAAATACGTAACATTTAATTATTAATAACTTCAGGAGGAACATTTAGAGGAAAATATTACGGAAGAAATGCTAGGCGCTGCATCTACATTGATAAGAGAATGGGCAGAGAAAATGTTGGGCCCGAAATTTCCAAATTTGAGTGCCTTAGCGCGGCATCTTGTTGATAATTTTTGTGTTGATACTCGGTCTTTAGCTGCTGTGTGCATTCTTTCAGCTTCAGATCAGCGTGATACTTCATTTAATAAAGGTGAGCAATTGAATTAAGTTTATAAAATTTCTTTTTTTTCTATTTTTTGTTTCAATTAAAATATTAATTCGTAATTCTCAATCGTTAGAGGTGATTTCGGATCTACCAACACCACCCGTAAGTGGTAAACCCATTAAGCTTCGAGAAGCTCAGTTACAATTGCAGCGCAAACTTCAACAACGCGAGTATATAAAAGATCAGAAGCATCGTTGTCCTGATTCTATTGTACAGGTATATAGTGTAATGTAATATTCTAATTTAGTTGATAAAATATGGATATGTGCAAAGTTATCTTTTAATGATCTTTTTTTTTATTTTTTATGCTTTTGAGACGTTAATGAAGAGTGGAATAGTGTGTCAGTTCTCAATTTTTTACTTCGAAGATATTTAACTTCAAACATTATTTTCTTATAAATTTACTAATCTCTGACTTTTTAAAATTCTTTATATTTATTTCCTGTTGTTCTTTTTTTTTTTTTAAGAATAAAGGGATGTTTAAAAAAAACATCAATGTTATAATAATCGATTATCAGTAAAACCGACTTTTAATTAATTAATTTATTGAAGAAAAACATCGATGTTGATTTTATAAAAAACATATCATATAAATATAAATATTAATACAACGAAACAAATGCGTTTTAATTTGAAATATAATAGATAAAGTGCGTTTCATTTAACGTTCATAAACGAGTATCATTTCATTCTAACATCAAATATTAAAGGATAAGATATACATGCAAATGTTTTGAATGGTGGATCGCACCCATAGAAAATTGAGAGTAGGAAGGGAGAAAGAAAAGGAGAGGAAAGAGAGAGATTAATAAGAAATTTTAATAATTTTTGTTATGTTGTACCAATATTTTTTAAATAGAGAATATCAAAAGTTAATAAAATATTTTTAATTCAATTAACTGATAGCTTGATTATATTTTGAATCCAGGATATAATTTTATTTTTACAGAGCAAAGAAAAATCCATTGATAGTAAGGGAAATATCAATAAAGGATGCAAAAAGATTAAGTCCAATCAGTCACCTCAAGGTACAAATGCAGCAGCAACAACAGTAGTTGCACAAAACTCATTAACAAAATTGAACTTATCTGCTGTAGTTTATAACCGGCAGAAAAAGGTATCGAAAACTTACAATCAACAGCAACAGCAGCAACAACCTTGTAATGTCTCTCAAGAGTCTAACTGTGATAATCTAGTGGTACAATCGCGCAATGACAGACAGAATAATAGCAACCCTAGAATAATGTTGAATGCGCAGCGCGATGTCAAAGGTAAAAATGCCAGGAAACGTGCCAATAATCCAATTGTAGCACAACAGGAGCCCAGCCCTGAAAAACAGACGAAGCTCACAGAGGAGAGTCCAGAGCATTCCAACGCTTTGTTACCCAAGTTAGCTTCTATCCAACGTGGCGGCAAGATATCAGTAATACTAGCTAGCTCAAAATCTATCAAATATAAAGCAGTTGAGACTGCGGATAGTCAACTTGTTAAAAACTGTGATATTGACTCGTCGAAGAGTTGTTCCACTACTGGCAACATAGTGGAAACATCTTCGGGACTCCTTACGAGGGACCAGATTCGCCTCTTGCAAGATACACCGGTCTTCAAAGATGGAAAGGTTCGTGATATCGACACGGACGCTTTGGACGATTATCTAAACGGTGGAAACAATTCGCAGGAGCAAGAGGAGGAGTTGCTACAGTATTTTCAACAAAGTAGTTCATCTAGTTCTGATGTGGAAACTAGCGTCGTTGGTTCCGATACCGAGCAGATCTCTCGATCAGACAAAGTGTCGCAGCTGCGATTGATATTGCAACAGAATTTGAAAGCACCCGTTATTGCCACCGATCTGATGCCCGTAACCATCGTTCGACAAAGCGTTGCTGTGGAGAAACGGGATCCTGCACAGAAACATAATCTCATACTCCCAACACTTCTAAATCACCCTAATCCGAGTAGCACTCGACGTCGTGTTAGTTTCGAAACTAATGTCGTCGAGCATGTCCAAGAGACGACAACGCCCAGTGTAGCCAATACTGTGCCACAGAGTCCAAATACGCGACGCAGAATATTTAACTTCACGCCGATCTCACCCGGACCGCATTCTCCCATTAATGGCCGCGCGTCTAAGTCAAACTCGGCAAACGCAAGTCCGTTCGTATCTCCGCGTAACACGCCGGTGCCGAGATCACGTAGTAACTTGCAAGCCGGCAGTTCCAGATCGCGTGGCCAAAAGACGCTCTCTCGTTCCATCTCGTGCAGTGTACCGTACACCATTAAAACTACGGACACCTTTATCGTACCAACATCGAGCGGAGCGGAACACTCGCGGCAAGTGCTGACAGTGGCAACGAACAAGTCGTCGGAGGTACAGACCGGAATTGAATACAAACAACTTAACTAAATTCAAGTCCAACTAGAGTTCTTTTTGACAATGATAATAAAGAATTTAAGTATATAGACAGGTCAATACAATTGATTGATACACAGTTGATAAAGATGCAGATATTCATACGATATTCAAGACATATAGTATTCAATATGTAATATTCATAGTCCTAGTTTATACCGAGCACTTGATACATGTATTAACTAGTAATTTTCTATTAAATTATTTTAATTTTAGCAATATATTTAAAGAATGGTGTGCTAAGCTGGTATAATATGCATCTAGATGATTAATTAAATAGTCATATCGTATATATGTTTAATGTATCGTCGAAATTAAGATAATTTAATTTTAATAGGAACTGACCTTACTAGTTAATACGCGTATTAAGTGTTCGATATAAAGGTCAAAATTTATACCAGTAGTAAATATTTGACTAAAAAAATCTGAGATTGAAATTAATCATCTTTTGTTGTAAATATATATTATACTTTCAATACATATTTTAATATTAGGTGTGGGAAAAAGTTCGTGGCGTTTTTCCCGTTAGATGGCATTAAAAAAATGCCACGAACTTTTTCCCATATCTAATAATACATACTTTCACTATATCACGCGGATATTTGGACTTTGCTTTGGGATTGTATCAGTCGGTGTATATGCTCGTTTAATATTTTCCTAAAAGCTAATATATTTTTATGTTATTTAATTTTATTAATACCAAGTACTGCTCCCGCTCCATTATTCGTACATACGGATCTGGATTGGTTTCACAGGTATCCACTAATTCGGGTACCTGTAGAATGGTGTATGATGAGTATCCAAAGAATCATATAAGAACGATACGGGTACCCGTTTTGATGCGAGTATCCACTACATGCTATAAATATTTGCATGTAATTTTGTCAATTTTAAAGTGTTTTTTTTTTTAATAATTTTACAATTGTAGTGATTCTCATTCCATTTGTAATTAAAATATTCCAGAGCTAAACTGTTTCGTTTTCGCATTATAGATATTGAATACATTTCCAAATTTAATTTGTTTTGCAGGGACTGTATAACCGATTCATCCTTAATTTAAACTGTTTAACTATTATACAAACAAAATGAAAATTAGTATAAATTCTAAAATGCCTTTAAAATTGACAAAATTGTACGCAGATATCTGTAGCATATAGCGAATATGCATGTATCGAAACAGGTATCACCCATGCGAGTACCTGTACTGCAGATGATTCTGCGGGTACCGAATTAATGAGTACCAGAGCCGTATGCACGGATAACGGATTTGCGGGCGGGTACTGGAATTTTATGTTACCTAGTTCCTTTTCTTAGCTCTAGTTTTAAATTGTATGTATAAAGTAATCTATAAATAAAGACATTCAGTCTTTTTGATAAAATATTTATAAAATATTTTCCCCGATACAGGTCGTTCTGAAGGGACCACCATGCACTGCATTTCTGGACTTGACGCCTCAGAAACAATTACTAATTAATTATCCAAGTCAAGAAAATTTACAAGAGGTCAAGAATGTATATCAGAAGGGTCAACCACCTCCACCCGATCAAGAAATTACGGAACTTCTTCACGCTAGCAGACACTTGAGCAATGAGCAATTATTCTATAGATCACAATCGGTGCCGTTACACAGGATGGTAAATCCCGTGTCTTTAATGTCTCCGATTTCTACTCAACAATGCCTATCATCAGTGCAAAATCAAAGCTTCAATCCATCAACAAGCAGTTCCATTGCGCCTACCCCAGTACCGAGCGAATATAATGATTTTGGTTCTTCTATCGGACAAGAGGGCACATATTTGTTGGATGACACAAACTTTATGTCAGACGAGCAGCAGTTTTTGATAACGGACAAAGGGATCGCATCTGAGAATATTAATAATATTTTTACGATCTTGGATGAGGAAGGTCAACCAAATTTACAAATACTATCTGAACAGACTGCAGAAGAGACATTGAACAACACAATTGTTCTTGACGCTTTGCCGAATGCCAATTTAAATTTGTCGGAAGAAGATATGTTGGATACATCGAGCATTCTCACTGACGCCGGTGGCACGTTACAGAAAATAATGCAATCACGATCATATCCGAACACGCCATTGCCGGCGCCAGTATCTGCATACACATCTTCGTATACAGAGGACAGTAACGGCTCCAGATCGTATCCATCGACACCTTTGCACACAATGCAATCCCAAGAAGTGTACCAGGATCCAGGCGAGCCGATATTATCCAGTCCTATTCTTAATTCTCTTAGTTTACAGGGTGACGTGACAAACGTCGCTGTCGCCTCCGTAACTGGCGTCACAGCTGGCACTGATGTTGTTGCCGTTGCAGCCGCTTCTTCCAATAGTCTCTGCAGGAACGTCGTTGATCTTCTGGGGGCTAGTTTTCTCGAAGAAGCCGACACGGAGACGGATGATCTGGATCCTCTTGGCAATTTTGGCCTGCAAGATATGGATTCGTTAACGCCGCTGTTCAACGAAGTCACGGAGCCTAATCGCTGAGACCATTATCTGTTCAGTCTATCATAATTTCGCATTTGTACAGGGAGAGGTGCGATAAAGTATAGACTGGGTCCCATGGTTCTCAATCGTATTATTTCATAGATCATTTTAGAGTAAACGAAAGACGGTTAAAAGCAAGATATATAAGTGAATTTTAATAAGGATTAGATATTATTCAATTTTAAGATGTAGGATATTTCAGAATTTTGCATATATCTGTTATAATGTAATTTGATCATACAATTTAAAATATTTTAATTATTTTTTACTACAAATTGTGTATATAGATTTTTCATATAGAAGGCATTATTTCAGCTTATAGTAAATTATATTTTGACATGCAATTTACTATCCAGGCTGTATTGATGACTGTTTAATCTTCATCGCAATAAAAAGTAGTATTGAAATAATGGCATCTGAAACTTTGGAAAATTTGCGAGATTTTTAAAAGGTATGTTTTTAAATTATTAAAGATTATATTCGTTAAGTATATGATATATATGTAATTAAAAAGGAATATTTGTTTTTTTTTCTATGAATATTTGTTTTATTCCTCAGCAAAGCTTGTGACCCCCTTTACAACGTGAAAATTACGTAAATACGAATATTAAATGCAAATTGTACTTTATGCTGGATATTCTGAACACTTTATACAAGAATACAATTTGAAAGAACTTGTATGTTGGGTCTTTTTCTATTTCAATCATCTCTGTGAAATTAAATTTATACATTTTTTAATTTTATGACATTAGCTTTTATGAATGAACATCACAATGTACTTTTTGTGCATTAATTAAAATTTATTGTCATTATACTATTTTAATTTTACTGACAAACGATTCAATTACGTCTAATTAATTCCTATAAATTGTTATTCTGTAGAACACAGCTATTTGATGATATAACAATTATGAAAAAATTTTAAAAAATTTTCGAAGAATTTCCATTCTATTTTTTTGAAGGAAATATAGAACGAGCAGTTATTTTACGCAATATTTGATTAATTCATATATTGCTAATAATTTTTTAAAATTCTGTATAAATCTATAAAAAAGTCATTCAATGGATTAAATAGGGAATATTTAATGTAATTTCTAGCGAAGGATCCTGTTTGCATTTTTGATTACATCACTTATGTTAAATGCATCCAGAAGCACGACCGCTTACCGAGCACTCAGTGACTCAGTGAGCTCTTGTACCTGTTTGGTCTATATTTTAGATCTAATGGAATGCCAATCAGATGCTCAATATGCCAATCAGAAACTCATTGAGCATAATGAGTGAGCAGTCGTACTTTTGGATGCATCCATTGGCTGCCATTGGATGCCTAATAATTTTTTATTGCTTAATAAGAATATTTTATTTTTAAATTAACCAATTTTTATTGGTATATGCGCAATATGTGATGTGTGTAATCAGAGTCGTCTCATGATTTCCATGTTAGAGCTGCTGCACAAAATTCCGCAACAGTGACGTGGCTCCGGCACACTAGCGCGATGTTAGTCGCGCGCAATATTCAATGACGGTATACCTTTAGAATGAGATTATTGATAAAGCTGTACATTCATTGGATATCGCGTGTCGCGCGATGAACATCGCACTGGTGTGCCGGAGGCATAAGGGTGCCGTTCCATAGAGCAGAAATTGATAATGGAACGGAATTCGCGGAATCAACACGATGAAGTCATTCCGCTATTTTCGCTATAATTTCACCGTTAGAATTTGCGGAATAAACGGAATCTCAATATTGTATGCTGTCGATGTATATTACAACTATTGTCTATATAATGCGATTGATTATATGTATTTTGTCTTCTTCATTAATATGGACACAGTAACAAAATGTCGATTTCGATGATTACAGTAAATATGAATGTAGATATTAATCAGCAGCTTACGTTTCCGTTAATTTTCTTTCTTTTATGTCATATTGAGCGGTAAACGCGGAAGCGGAATCAAGTTTCAGCCAATCATGACTTCTGCACACAGATCGCGGTAACGTTTACCACGACGGAAATTGTTGTACTAGCCTATAATTCTATGTTCTCAAGTTGATAACCACTTTGCAAAACTTTCAGAAATGATGAAATACTACTTTCACTGCGCGGCAAAAGTTGGATTGAGTTCATGAGTTTTACAACTCATTATTGTTTATTATTAGCACGACGAGATACTAAAGATCTTTCAATAAGGACGCTCAATTTTTAAATGTAAATAAAACAAGTTGTGTGTGAGATATCCACTCAATTTTTTTTTTATTTGAAAGAATATTTTATGGCATTAAGTATGGAATATAACGTCGCTCAAATGTCCGCCACAGCTTCGCTTGATGACACGTATTCGGGCGGTCCAATTTTCGATGATTTTCTCGCATAAATCTGGCTGAATTTGCTGGATTTGTTATGTTGACTTGAGAGCATCAATTATTTGCGGTTTATTCCTATAGACCTGCGATTTAAGATAGCCCCAAAGGAAGAAGTCTAAAGACGTTAAATCGCATGATTTCGGTGGCCAATTCACATCGCTGCCGCGCGAGATAACCATGCCCTCAAATCGCTCGTGCAGAATGTCCATCGTGGCATGCGGTATGTGGCACATAGCGCCATTCTATTGGAACCACATGTTATCGGTATCCATATCATCCATTTTAGACCACAAGAAGTAGCTTATCATCGATCTGTAGCGCTCGCCGTTGACGGTTATGGCAACGCCCGCTTCGGGCGTTTTTGGAAGAAGTACGATGATTCCGCCAGACCAAAATCCACACTAAACAGTGACTTTCTCGGAATGCATTTGGAGCTGGTGTATCTCGCGTGGATTGTATCGTCTCAAATTCGATAATTTTGTTCACATATCCATTCATCCAAAAATGGGCCTCATCGCTAAAGATGATTTATTTGGTGAAATTTGGATTAACTTCCAACTGCTCCAGAACCCAATCAGCGAACACACGGCGTTGTCTATGGTCGTTTATCTTAAGTTCCTGGGTCAGTTGAATTTTATAGGGGTGTAGACCCAAGTCCCGACGCAAAATTCTTCAAGTTGAAGTCGCAGAAAGGCCAAGTGAACGACGAGAAATTGACCGGGTTTTTCCGTATACTCTCACGCACAGCAGCGATGTTTTCAGCAGACCTTGCGTTTCGGCGACATATTGGTATTGACTGATTATTTATCGAACCAGTTGACTCGAATTTGGCCACCAAACGTCGAATACTCGGCAGGACGGTTGTGGCGAGGATAAAAATCACGTAATGCGCGGAACGTTTCTCGAACGGAGCACTGATTTTGATAATAAAATTTTATGATTTGCACACGTTGCTCGACACTACCTTCCATAGTGATTTGCCATACACTACTAAACAATTCATGACAAATTTGACAGATGTCACTTTAACAAAATGGTTACTATGATCTAACAAAGCGTTTCGAGCGTCCCTATTGAAAGACCCTATATTAAAGACCTTCCTTACGGAAGTTCACGTCCTCGTGAATATTGAAGTAATTAAGAGTTAAAAACTGATACTGTACCATTTTTTATGATTTATTAGTTTAGTAGACGTATTTATGAATTATTTTAGAATAATATTCGATTTTTCTTTAAAATTATGATTTCAGTGTTATTGTCAATATAGCGATTTCGGCTAGCAACATCAACGTGCATTGATGCATATCAAGACATACACTGTTAATTCCCGCCGCGGCAGTGTATGTTTCGTTAGGCGAGATTCACGAAATGCGAACTTCATTCACCGATCTATATGCGTGGTATCATGGTCTCAAACACTCAGTATTTAAAGACTTTTAGTAAAATGATATGTCTGACTGGCCCTTTTCAGCCTAGCGATCTTTACTTGGAAGCGTACTATGATTCCTACAAGAAATCGAAAATCCATTGGCCAGAAGAAAAAGAAGAAGGATAGTTTCGCTATTCTTATATATTCCGATATAAACTTCAGAATGTCTGAAAAATCAAAATAACACCTGTATTCATAGTCCTTCCTTATTTTAAGAGTGGAAGAAGTCTCCATGAAGGATTCCTTGATTCTTCAAGTCTCCTTGTTTCATTGATCTCAAGTCTGCCTTCCTGAAGAAAGAAATATTTTAGGAATTTTAGTAACTACTGAAGGCAGCATATCACAATATATAATATGCAAATCTAATATCGTGAATTACGAATAATAAAGATTATAAAGATATTGTTGATTGAATAAAATCGTGATTGATTTTTGCATTTTTGCATTTTGCAACAATGGACAAAAATATAACTAATAGCGATTCGATTAAATGCATTAAGTGCGCACTGATACACATTAAAACTGTTACATACACAAAATAACGTAAATATATGTTTATAAATAAAAATCGATTAAATCGTGAAATACTCAATACATTTTATTGCACTATTAGATAAAATAGGTATTTCATAATTCGAAATATTTACATTTTATTTTTATACTAAAATTAAATCATTGTACAACGACTTTAATATGCATCAGTGCTTCCAGTCGAGTTCGCCATAATGCTTATTATACAAAGGAGAAAATGCTTTTGGCACAGTTTATCTCCGAAAAAAAATCTATCGAAAATAATTATCGATGCGACAGATCTAAATTAAAAGCTATCGAAAATAAAAAGATCGGTGTGACAAAATAAATTTGGAAGTTTACTTGGTTATGGAAACTATACCTTCTCCTCAAGGAAATTCATAATCTCCCTTGAAAAAAGGAAGTTAAGGCTTCTTTTTTTTTTAATCAAGGAAAGTTTATGAAATGAGGAATAAGGAATCTTCATTCCTCAAGGAAGGATGACTATGAATAAGGATATAAGTGTATAAAATAGGATGTCCATCTCCAGATAAATCAAAGAATGATATTTAGATTTCAATTTGTTAATATGGTAATGTGATAATTGTTCCGGCGAGTACTAGGAAAAAAAAAATAGAATGGCGATAATTAAAATTGATCGAACTATAGGGCATTTTCACCAAGCTTCGATTAATCGGCCTAGTAAAAAGGAGAAAAAATGCAAAGAGAAGTTATAAATAATAAGATAAAAAGAAATAAATAGATTTGTAATACTAACTTATGTAATAAGGTTTCTCTCTGCTGTAGCTGTTTATTAATAATTATTTTTGTGTTCAATATAGTATGTAAAATTACAGTTAATTATAATTAGTGAAATATGTTTAACTCTTCAGTTCACATTTTTTTCTCGGACATCAGCTTCAGTTGGAATCTTGTAAGTTACTCCGTTAAGTTAATTAGAGTTTGGTGAAAGTGGCCCCTAATAGTGAGATTTTATCTATAGATAATTTTTTTGTATATTTAAAAGTAGAGATGAAATTAATTGCTCCTATAATAGAAAATATTCCAAAAAAATTATAGTAAATCAATTGAGAGATTCCTGTGGAAAATATTAGATATAAGTGGGGGATAAAGGGTTCATCCTGCCCCAGTACCTGAATATATAAAATTTCTTAAAATAAAAAGAGTTAAAAAAGGGGGTAATAGTCAAAATATTATACGATTTAAACGTATGCTATGTTAGATGATCCTAATATTAAAGGAAGTTTCTAAAAAAAATTAAAAAATAGTTCCTAAAATCTTCATTCGCCATTCTTGGCTGTTTGCATCATTCACGATTTTTGAGAAATTTATCCGATTTAAGATGATCGATTTTCACTTCCTTTTTTGGGGATACAATTGGTCACGTTTATCCTGATCACGAGAACCAGAATCAATCAATAACGAAGAAGAAGAATAATGTATACTATGATAATTTATATAAATTTTACAATGGTTTCGTTTTTGAGTAGTACGAATAAATATAAATACGTAATAAAAACGAAAATATTAAATTAATAGATATAATTTAACATTTAATATATAATACATTTGATATTACAGATTTATGTTCCTAACCTAAAACTCGCTGTAAAGCTAATTCTACAATGAGTCGGTAATCGGAAATCGTAAATTGACGCTACAAGTTGGATATCAATTTTCAAACGAAGAGCTATGCCCGGCTACGGTCCACTTGACGCTACGAATTAGTGTTTCATCAAGACAAGAGTTCTTGTCTTAAAGAGCATTTATTATATTATCTTGATCTTTAAAAGAAATTTTGTTTTTTTTGTCTTGACAATTTCTTGACATTGTATTTCTTGTCTTGAATTTCTTGAAATTTCTTGATTTTTTAAGCAGGACCTTTGATTACGTCGCGTCGTAAAAGATAATAAGAAAACATAGGTACAAATTAAATGTCGAGTAGTTTATTATGTTTATGATTTAAAAGTGTGCCTATAATATCTATTATGCACAAATCTATTAATAAAGAAAATTTAAAATATTTCCCAACTTATCATTTTTAATATCATTACTGCCAATTAATTAATTCAGTATTTCAGTAATTCATTATTTCAGATTATTAGATATAATAATTATTATTATAATAATTATTATTATAATTACTATATATTTTAATCATTTCTGATTTAATTGATATTATTAGTAGAAGTTGCAAATGTTTATACATAATATATTTTTGCTAGTGATATCGCAATATTGATTTTATATATTTCTTTATATTTCTTTACATAAATGTAAAAGTTAATATATGTTAATATATGATATAACAAGGATGTATAATTTAATTTGATTAGATCAGGGACTTCACTTTTTCATTAATCGATTTACACTCTGCTCATATGCTATTTTGCTATTTAGTGAAAATGAATATAATATACATTTTTATATTATATAACCTGTTATAAATACCAATAAATACAATTGAAAATGTTGAAACCTAACTTATTCAAAACTTTTCAAATCAGAAATAAAATAATAAAATATTAAAATAGTAAAGTATTAAAATAATAAAGTATTAAAAATAAAAACTGTTACGAAAATTCAAGAAATTTCTTGATTTATTAAGAAATCTTGATAATAATTTTTTGTCTTGTCTTGAAATCAATTTTCAATTTCTTATTTTCGTCTTGTTTTGATTCAACACAAAACCAAGACAAGATTTCTTAAATTTCTTGATCTTGATGAAACACCATTACGAAGCATTTTTTGATTGCTTAGGTAAAATTCTTTCTTCCGATTGGTCAAGTAAAAATTTCGAAGCATTTGTAGCATCAAGTGGATCGCACTCGAAATCAAATACTAGCGACAAAATGAATATCACGTGATCACACACTTTTCAGCGTCTTATGAAAGCATCGACAATTACACCAACAAATTTGTCGGGGTCATTTTGTGTACACTTGTGCAATATATCGAATCCACGACGCTATTCTTGAACTAATTGCGTATACGCAAGTAACAAGTTGCGAATGCATAAAATCTCTAGAGCAGTATTCTTGACACTCGTAAGTACTGTCATATACACAATTTATCATTCGTAGTGCAACGAATGGATTATCCCATACTTTTCTCTCGAAATGTATATGTTAATTACGTTATACTCAACATGGTCCAGTTTCAGTTTTTGGATTGACTAATATTTTGGAAGAAGAAGAAGAAGAGAAACACTGCGTCGGAGAGACGAAGTGAGTAATGTTAATGTATATGCACATCTTAATAATTAATAAATAAATAAATATATATATATATATATATATATATATATATATATATATATCGAAATAAAATTAAAAAAAATTAATTTATAAATATGTAATGATTTATTTGTTTCATGCCGTTTTACGTGTATGCACGCCGTAAATAGAAGAGAAAGCGGAGAATAAAAGATTTAATTTATATAAAAGATTTAATTTATATAAAAAATGAATCTTGATGATACAGTACTAAATGTACTATAAATTTATGCAATTATAAATGCATTACAAAATACAGAAATAGCAAAAGAATGAAGAATTTTTCATATCAGGGATGATTTGAATTACCTAATGAACAATTTATTACATTGTTTCGTTTAAGTAAAGCCACAGTGATATCTTATTGATCTTATTGAACATTTAACTCCTCAAACAAAAATATCCTCAATTGATCCTACAACTAAGGTAATTATTCCAAAATACGTATATGCTAAACATAAACAATAAACAACTATTTTTCTATAGGTTATTGCGATTTTTTGCGAGTGGTTCTTATCAGATGGATATCGGAAAAAATATTTATATGGCTGTCAGTTAACCAACAGTTTATTTATATGGCTGTCAGTTTCCCGTTGTATTCATGAAATAATAGATGTAATAATAAGACAGGAAATCAATGAACCATTGGATTAAATTTCCTTCTACTCTTGCAAAATTGAATGAATTGCGAACAGAGTGAGAATAATTTTCTGTAATATATAAAATATATAAGAATAAATATAAAATGTGTATATATATATATATATATATGTATATATTAGGTGTGCGAAAAAGTTCGTGGCGTTTTTTTAATCCCATCTAATGGGAAAAACGCCACGAACTTTTTCCCACATCTAATAATTATATGTATATATTATTATTGTAAACTTTTATATAAGATTTTCGAGCCAATCAATATTGCAAATTTAATAAAAAAAAATTATAAAAAAACATACATAATTAAAAAAAAATAGAAAATAAAATAGAAATATAATTAAAAAAGAAAATTATATATATTTTTAAGATTATGGGAATATACATTTTTTTAGTTGTATTGGCTAAACATAAGAAAACTAATTAAATGTGATTCAATTAATTACTTTTCAACATAATAATTTTTGTCGGTATGAATTACCATTCCGCTGTCGACTATATGCTTTTGGATCTAATGTTTGTAGAATATATTTTACAACTTTGTTACAACATATTTCCGCATATTAAAAAACGTATATGTTTCTCATTGCGAGTGCTACAAAACAGTACTCAAGAATATAACATCAGCTTTTTCGTCAATCGCAACGTATACGCAAAGTTGCATACAGATTCAAGAATAGGGCCCCAGAAGATCAATTGTGGATTTTGAAAGTAAGTGATGAAAATTACAAAAGTGAGCAAAGATTACCAGGTATTGACCAATTAAATTATGAATCTAGTGAATCTAATCTAGTGAATTTGCTCACTTTTGTAATTTTACCTCATTTGAAGATACACAATCGACTCCCAGACGTGTGAACTGGCGAGGAACTGCACCATTCAATCAGCCGAACATACCAGTTGTACCGATACTCGAAATGTGCAGTCGGTTCCAGCTGAAATCATTATGAGCGCAAAAATGAAATGGAAATTATCAAATACATGTTTTATTAACAGTACAATAAAATATATTGGGGATTGTATGATAATTAATTAATCTGTTTTTAATATATTTTTACGGCAATTGTGTACAACAGCTTTATGTACACTCGTGCATTCCAGCCAAAATCGCTATTATTAATAATAACAAATTTATATTATTTTGTCGATAATGTTAGTGTTCTTCAATTACCTCTGGATTCTTGGGATCCCTTTTATATCGCTGAAAATTTGTCTAAAGTTGACGGTCTTTAATAGTATCTCGTCGGTTCTATTATTCATTATTACCACCGACAAGATACTATTAAAGATTCTTACGAGAATTCGCATTCTTGTGAATATTGAAGTAATTAAGAGATAAAAACTGATAATATTGTACTAATTTTAGGATTTATTAGTTTAGTAGACGTATTTATGCATTTAGAACTCAATGATACTCGATTTTTCTTTAAAATTGTGATTTCAGTGTTATCGTCAAAGTTTGATTATCAACAGAGATGATAACTGCAAAGAAAAAAATGATAATTTTTCTGCAATATATAGAATATTATCGCTTTACAAGTATGCATATTTATTTATGGAACATTTATGTAATACAAATCATGAATTTAATAATGTATGAGCCGAATATTTATATTAATAATAGCAAATTTATATCAATTGTCGATAATGTCAGCGTTTTTCAATTACCTCCGGGCCTTTGAGGCCGTTTTTATATCACTGAAAATTTGTCCAAGGTTGATGGTCTTTAATAGTATCTCATCGGTTATTACTCATTATTAAAATAAGTTAAACCTTAAAAGTTAACGATGAATTGTGAAACTGGGCTTAACCCGCCGTTATTTTAATCGAGATTGATGAAAAAGAAACCTAAACCCGATCAAAGGACGTGCATGTAAACGCGTGGTCAATGATTCGAAAGGTTATAATAATAGTCTTATCAGCCTAGTAATAAACAGCAATAAATAATATTTATTTATCGTAATAAAGAATAAAAATAAGAAAATAAATACAATTGATTTTTTACTTGTTCTTTTTTTCTTCTTTCTCTAATTTAGAAATGAATAATTTATGCCCGGCGGATAAATCGGGCGGATAAGTCAGACTGTTACTATGACCTTTCGAATAATTGGCCTAATTTCCATCGAGGATTTAAACCAAATCAGAATGTAAGAATCAACTATCTACAGTCGAGCATTCTCTTGTCGCTTGACTGTAACAGTGGAATATTTGACTGTAATATTTGGCTGATTCTAACTTGATGGCTGGTTTAAATCCTCGGTGGAAATTAGGCCATTGACGGACAGTGATACATCAACAATTTTACAAGTATCTTTGGAAAATAGATAGATACTTTCTTCTATTCAGTTCTGATAAGATAGTGAATGATTACGTGATCGGTATGTTGAGATCAAAGGTACAGACACGAAGTATCCTTACTGGTTATATTATATGCTTCCAAGCATGTATGTAATGAGGCATATTTTCGTTATGCAGAAGCAACCGCAATTAAGATCTTTGTCTTCTGATTCCTATATATGTTTAAGATTTAAATTGAGAGAACTGACGTCATTTTGATGATAGTTGCTTTATTCGAGTAAATATTTACTTCTAGATGGCGCAGTGAACATTGATCATTGGAATACGGGGTGTCTCATAAAATCAATTTCACAGACTACAGACAGAGTACAGACTACAGATCATTATTAACACTATAATATTATTATTCATATTTTTTTAACTGCATAAATTTTACTTATTGAAGTAAATATAAGATTATGGCATAAAAACATAAGCGAATCAGCCAATTACAGTAGAGAGCCTGAAGCCTAAGGTAATAAGGTACTAAATTCAAAATATGGAATTATTTATTGCTTAAGTTTTTGTGTACTATAGCTTTAATGATAGATATATTAAGCAATTATATAAATAAGAGCTTTTGTTTTGCTCTTTTAATATTTTTTATAATACTAGACTTTGGGACGCCTTGTATATGAAAACTAATGAGTCGGGATTTCCTGTGATTGGCTGTGATTCGTATTTCAAGGATAGAGGTCAGTGTTTTCAAGGTTCCAGGAAATAAAAAGAGTCCGTAAGCTATATATATTTTCGTCTTCGAACGATGCTGGCGATTTGATAATCCAATAAAGTTACATTGTGCGTCGCGGTGATATCTGAGTTCTATTTTAATATACGTGTCATTTTTTTAATACAATAATACTTGTTTATTACGACAGTAAAGGGTAATTATTTTCCATCAACTTCAGAATTGATATTTTCAACAAAATGCTACGTAAGTATTCTTAAAGAAAATCAATCTCTTTTAAAAAATTAATATTAATCTTTGTAGCTTGATTACGTATGTGTCATTCAAATCTCTTTTTGTATATATATTTCCAATCCTTTTTGTATATATATTTCCAATCCTTTTTGTATATATATTTTTGTATATATATTTTTGTATATATATTTTGTATATATATTTGTAATATTTCCAATTTTTGTATGAAAAGAAGTAATAACTAGCTATTGTTTTTCACGTTGTGCGAACAAAAAAAATTCTTCAAAGATTTTTTTGAAAAATTTCATTATACTTTTCAAAACATTTATATATACTAAAAAATTTGTTTAACATTACGTATTTTATTATTACAAGTTTTATTGTAGTTTCTCTATTGTTTGTATAAAGTGAAAGCTTGAAAAACAAAATTTGTAGTTAAAAAATATAACATTGATACATTGGATTCTCTTGTTTTCTTCCATTTTTATCTTTTATTTTAATCTGCATTTTTTTAAATAAAAAAATTCAAAGTGAAATAAATTCTTTATTTTAATGAAAATAGTAAAAGTACAACAAAAAATCTAATTAATTATGACAAAATATATTTTTATAAAAAAAATTATAAATTTAGTAGACAAAATAAAATGGTAAATCTGTAAAATGTTTTTAAACTCAATTTTTTTATTAAAACTTATAAGTTGTCCTATATTATGTATTTTTTAATTAATTTAAATTCATACTTCTATTAAATCGTCTGCATTTTAAATGTTTTATATAGTTAAAAATATTTTTAATGATAAGCACCTCTTTATATGTTTTTGATAAAATTAATCATAAAAGGGAAAGTTTCTTTTTCTTCTTTATAAAATAATAATTATAAAATAATAATACGTAATTAATAATCTTAAATATCTTCATTGCTATTATATATTTTATTGGCAAATTATGAAAAATAAGAACTTAGTTTAACCTCTAAGAAAACATTATTTGTCTTTAAACTTGTATTTCTCATTAACTATATTATATCTGCTCTGTGTGCACATAAAATAAATACATAAAAAGATCAGTAAAATGGATTTTTTAACATAAAACAAATACCTAAATATAAAATTAATAAAATTATCCGTTTCATCAAAACAAATATTTTTATAAAAAACACATCAGTATGAAAAATTATTTTATAATTTCCTCTTTCTATCATAAAAATATGATCATATTTTGTCATTACTTATTATGGTATAGTATTTTATATAATTTAACATATTTTTTAAAGAAAGAAATGAAAGAGAAAAAGAATAAATAAAACAAATTGTTTAAATTGAAGTACAAGAAAAACTATATTTTAAAATATTAATACATTGTATTATTTATAGGAATTGCATCAATATTTCTACTTTTTGCCATCTCAGAAATCATTGCTCAAGATTGCGAGAATAAAGATACACAATGTTCCATATCATCGGAATTTAATCAAGACACCAATTGGCAGTCAGCTACTTCAGTTTACGATTTCTATGCAAACGACATTTTGGGCAAAAATGTCTCATTGGAGAAATATCATGGTCATGTTCTTATTATTGTTAATGTAGCCAGTAACTGTGGCTTAACAGATACCAATTATAAACAACTCCAGCAACTATATAATAAATATAGAGATAATGGTTTGCGAATTCTTGCGTTTCCTTCTAATCAATTTGCTGGTCAAGAGCCGGGCACTTCTGAGGAAATATTAAATTTTGTGAAACAGTACAATGTTACTTTTGACATGTTTGAGAAAATTGATGTAAACGGAGAGAATGCTCATCCGCTGTGGAAGTGGCTGAAGACACAGAAAAGCGGACTCATTACTAACGCAATTAAATGGAATTTTACTAAATTTATTGTAAACAAAGAAGGTAAACCAGTAGAAAGATTCTCTCCGTCTACTGAACCATTAAGTATGGAAAAAAGTTTGAAAACGTACTTTTAAGTTTGTACAACGCTTGTTTCCTTTCTTCCTATATTTTATACATATTTTTAATAATTTTTTTATTTAGTACACAAATATAAAATTACATATGCATGTAATTATATAATATTAACAAAACACGGAGGATTATCTTTTTCCTTTATTATATATATCTTTTTTTTTAAATATACTTTGTCACATGGTGTATGGAAAAATATATTGTATTTAAAGAAAATATAAATAACAAAAACAAAAAAATATTATTTTATAAATATATACCTTGAGATTACTTGTTCACTAAAAATTTATGGATATATAAGATTCATAGAAATGTTAGAAAGAAATACTAAATTATTTTCTGCATGAGAATTAAAAAACTTTGTAATGAATTACTCAAACTTTGTATTCTTTACAAACTGTAAAATGTATTTAAAAATATTTAATTAAAGTTTATCGCTTATAAAGTTATACATACTTTAATTATCAATAAGAATGACATCGATTTATATTCTCTAAATTTTAACAACGTATATCTATGTGTATCAATGTAATTTATATCAATTTTATATTTTTATCTTTTTTCAACGTTTTACTACAATAAATGGCTGAATTTATAGACATGAAAAAGTGACATTTTAATGACGAAATTTCTGTTGCATGTCGTTTCGTTATTATTTGCTTAATTGTGAAAATATGACTTGTCTCGTACTTATCAAAGTTGTAATTATCGATGAAAACTAAAATTATTTTGGAATTTTATATGTAAAAGCATATTTTTTACTCGTTTCAACAGCTGTTAGATCGTATGTTTCTATCTGAATATAGGCATAGGTTCACTTTATGTGTCTTTTACGATCATTTACTATTAAGGGAAAAAAGGACAATTTTTCATCGATTTTTACAAGTGTTTTAAAGCGATCTCATATCGTTTCATTTAAATTGTCCTTACTTACAAATGGCATGCAACATATGGTCTGTATTCTGTTCCTGCACTAGACTGCACTAAAGTCTCTTTCTCGCTTTCGATAAATATCAAATATATACTTATTTCACTTTAAGTTCCAAAAGTGTACACTGGTTCAGCCACAAAAAACCGACCTATAAATTAAGGGACAGGAGTGACGAACCAAGTCAGATTTGATTTTAGAGACCTCACGTGATAGAACTTTGAAGCTCTGGCTTTAGAACTGCCAACTTCAGATAATATAATATATTCATTTTCTTATGTGATTGTGTATTTATATACGTACGAACACTAATATATGATTCTTGTCAAGAGCGAATGAGAGCAAGAACCCGATGTTCTCGTTCAGGGGCTTATTCTTGAAAAATATCGCATACAAAAAACTAAAGAAATCCTATAGTATATGTAACGCATACTATAATATTTCCCTACTTTTTGTATGCGATATTTTTCGAGAATAGGGGCTCTGGAGATCGATTCTGTATCTTGAAACAAGGTGAAAATTACAAAAATGAGTTTACTAGAATACTAATAATTTCGTTGATCAACATCTAATAAATTTGCTCACTTTTGTAATTTTCACTTTGTTTGAAGATACAGAATCAACCTCCTGATCGCTGTACAAGCGAAGACTGAAAATGCTTTCTCAATGATCTCGGTCACTCGGTGTATATTAGTATAAGGGCATTCGAAATAACATATAAGTTTTAATAAATTTTAGTAATCATATATCTTTTTCATTAATATATAATAGCAAAATTGATTTCAAAACGCGATAGTTTATAAGATATTAATTTACAATTTTCCATTTATATATCACGTTCATAAACACAATATATAAGAACTCCATTTACTTAGAACGATTCTGGTTGCGCGTGTAAGATACGAGATATCAGTAAACTGGAGATCCCATGTTCGAATTCTACGTTCTTTTTTCTTTTTTTCACATATTTTTTCTAAAATAAAGTTATTAATAAACATATTAGGGCGAACATATTTTTATATAATTGAATTTATACGTGCACTTTAAAAATTTTAAACAACAATCAAAATATAGTCAAATAAAAATAAAATATAGTTAAACGTTAGAATGAATATAAATATAAATTATTGAAATCATATCAGAGGACATAATATAAATAAATTATTATAAATATATTATTAAATCTTCATTGTGTCAGTGAGTAAAAAATTCAAACTAAAATTACTTCTTTGTTCAAATGCAAAAAAAAAATGGAATCACGTTATATAAATGATTGATGTACCTTAGCCAAAATATATCTACGTATATGTATAAAAAAATTAATTAATTACAACAAGAATAAATTAATTAACAAGAAAATTCAATTTAATAACAGATTCTATGAAAAGATTATATTCAAATAGACCAAAAATAGTAAAAATAGTAAAAATGCTTCGTGTTAGAGTAATTCCAAATTTAAAGCTCTTAGTGTCTTAATAGTAAAATAAGTAGAAGAGAAAGAGAGAGAGAGAGAGAGAGAGAGAGATAATATAAATTTTAATGAAAATAAATTCATCAGAATGCTCATTTTCTTTTCAATATAATAATTCTAGTCCTGATTTTTATACTTTGTATTGCAATAAAGCGTCGTCTTCCTACAAGTGACACAATGCAAAATAGTGATCATGTTATCCTTGTTGAATAACAAGGATGTTATGATACACCGTATATCTACTCAAGATTTGATATGAAATTTCAGATCTTTTGTAGAAAGCAATAAGGAACAAGGCTAACAGGCGCCATCATGAATTGTAAATTTTTGTATATGCACACATTTACGTATATATAAATGTTATTTTATAATTACGTATACATTGTAAATACATATGTAAAAAAAAAAATTCTAACAAATTAATGTTTCTTGTAATAAATTAAGAGTAGCAATATAATCTAATATTAATATTAATATTTTTAAGCAATTAAATACGATAGCGTATAATCGAGCTTTAAAGGAAATTATAATTATTATAGAGTATTCGATATAATATATATAGAGCATTAAATGTTTATTTTAAAAGAATAAATGGATGTTTCAAATCCTTTTACAACAAATCAATTACTTTTTCATCACATGGCCATGATCTCCTCCGAATATATTAAAATATTAATATATTAAAATATATTAAAATATTGATATTTTAAATATTCTTTATTTGTCTTTACAAAAAAATTTAATGATTTTGTATATATATAAATTAATAAAACATCGTAAAAGAATTTGTATAATTAACATGACTATTGCATTATTAATTTTTTCGAATTAAAGTTTCTACTAGATTAAACAAATTGTTAATTAAGAAAAAACATCAATTGTTAATTAGTCATTTAATAGGTTACAAATCTACACATTTACATAATCAGTATTTATAGTAATAATTATTTATTGTATTTTACACAGTTATATTAGTAAAATTAAAGAAAGACTATACGCTAGCACTTTTTTAGAAATATATAAATGAAAGCGCAATATATTGGGTTGTCCGGAAGTTCGTGCCGACTAACCTATATAATTTAATAAATGTACTAAAATTTAAATTTTCTGCGTTTCAATTTTTTTTCAATATCGGCACGAAACTTCCGGACAACCCAATAAAAAGCGTTTTCTTCAATGACTAATTTTATAACAAATAACGAATTGAAAACATAAAAATTAATTAACTTAACTCTCTCAGAACAGCACAGAATATTTATAAAATATTTTATAAATACTCTGTACTGGACTAGTCAAATAAACTCTTAAAATAAATATTAATATTAAAATAATAATAGAATTATTATCTCTTTCTCTTGTTTTTTTCCTTAATTTTGATATAAAACTAAATAAATATATTATATAAAGTAAATATATACAAAATTTTAAGATATAAATAAACTCTTTAGTGCATTAATGCAAAAAATATTTTTAATTAAAATCTGTTTTAATAATTTACTTTAATAATTTACTTTAATAATTTAACAATAACTTCTTCATAAATTATATACCCAAATGTTGAGTAATTAATTCAATGTTTAATTTAGTTTATACTGTGCTTTCATTGTAAAATATTAGCTTTCTATCTCGCTATATGTGTTTTTATTTATGTGTTGAGATAAAAAGTTACTCTGAATATTTTTTTTTTTACTCTGAAATTATTTTCACAAATAAAACAACTTTTAAAGAGAAATTGAAATTGACAAATGCGTTCAAGAAGACATTATCGCTATTTCTATTATTTCATCTTCTATTTTTAGATGTAAAACAAGAATAGCATGCCAAGAAAGAGATAAAATAAAATAGTTGATTTTATCATTTAACTTCATATAACGTAATTATAAATATTTTAACTCATGATTCTAATTTTTCTCGCTTTTCAACAAAAAGTCTGATTTGAATTTTTTACTATTCACTGACATAATGAAGATTTAATAAATTAATTTATTTATATTGTATTCAACCTATAACATGGTTTTAGTTTTTTATCTATATTCTTTCTAATGTTTGACTATATTTATTGTTGGTTTAAAACTTTTAAAAGTACACGTATAAATTCAATAATTATATAAAAATATGCTCGCCTTAATATGTTTATTAATAACTTTATTTCAGAAAAAATATGTGAGAAAAGGAAAAAAACGTAGGATATGAGATCTCCAGCACTGATCTCGCACCTTATGCACACGATCACATGAAATTCTTGCAGACTCTCTTTATAAACGCAATATGTAATGCCCATAAAAAATCGTTAATAATTAATATCTCATAAATTATTGCGTTTTGAAATCATTTTTGTTATTATATATTAATGGAAAAGGTATATAATTATTAATATTTATTAAAACTTATATGTTATTTTGAATGCCCTTATACTGATATACACCAAGTGGCCGAGATCGCTGAGAAAGCATTTTCGGTCGTTTCTACTAAGTGATAAGATAGATCGAAAGGTTTTTTTTCAATAGGTTGTCTCATTCATTGTCTAGTTCACTCTCGACCACTCTCGACTCTCAGCACGCCAAAAGCGAGAATTATCAATGCCATCAAGAAAGACAATGAAACCTATTTATATTACTTTTCTTTGTTTAACTCAATGTGAAGAATTTCCCTATGATTAGCAATCAGTTGTAGCAGAACGTGCAGTGGTGAGCTAGGTAATGATCATTTTTCTTCTCGAAGAAATATTATTTCTTTATGAAACCTGTTGGGATTTCTTTTTTATATTACTAGAAAAGTTTGTACAGAGCTGGATTTTGAAAACTTTTTAAAATAAAATTATGTACATCTTAATTGCACTATAGTACACATCGGATGAGATATCAGAACAAATTTTTATTATGTCTTTTTTACAAAAAAATAGCTTTATACGAATCTTCAGGAGCCTTTCCTGATTACGAAATCGTAATTAAAACGCAATCCAATAGTAGTTTTAGCCATAATTTCGGTATAAAAAAATTCATCTTTGACTGGAGATCTTCACGGGTCTCTCCTGTCGACCCTTAACGTGTATTTCTCGCTTCTGACGTCACAATTCCAACATGGCCGCCACGACTAATTAAGCTATAATCCACTTGATGCTACAAATGTTTCGAAACATTTTTTGATTGACCAATTAGTAAAATTCTTTCTTCCGATTGGTCAATCAAACACTTCGAAGCATTTGTAGCATCAAGTGGTTCGCACTCTTAAGTTGATTTTGTTGTATACTTCGACTTGACTTCAGCAGAGAAAGCAGCTTTGCTATTGTAAAATTTTTGGTTTATACATTTAGATCCTGTGAGGAACTAAGAGCAAGACAATTATATTAAAGAATTTTACAATAGTGGCAAAGTTGAAAAAACTCTCTACTGAATGCATCCATTAATTATTAACTTTTTTTCTATGGGTTTCGAAATGCAGCTTGCTCATCGAGCGGATTGATTCTTATTCATGAATCTATAAATAAACATCATTTGATGAGTAGGCTGTATTCTGAAACAAAAATTGGAAAAAAAGTGTTGTAACCTTTCTGTGACCAGCTCTGTATATATATATATATATATATATATATATATATATATATATATTAACACATTTATAAAACACA
>Ga0157364_1000087_pt1 | contig 38169 bp, 35 predicted proteins | sample AttsexASBM2_FD_111476 | JGI IMG/M metagenome (GOLD analysis project Ga0157364, IMG submission 111476) | Fungus gardens microbial communities from leaf cutter ant in Ribeirão Preto, State of São Paulo, Brazil - Atta sexdens ASBM2 | ecosystem: Host-associated > Fungi > Mycelium > Unclassified ...
CTTCCCTCTATTAAAAATTGAACTCTCTGTAAAAAAATTGCATTTGTTGTATCTTTGACCTTTCGAGAGATTTATACGCGCTGTATCTTTGACCTTTCGCGATTTCTCTGCAAAAAAACGAAAATTATTTTCAAAGTCAGGGCGCGCGTTCAATTTCTTCTCTTCGTATCGTCTCGCCACCTGATTTTGGAATTTAAACAATGGAATGCTTCTCAATTTTGATAAATCACCGTCCAACACGCTCTACTGGATGTTCCAAAAAAACACGGCTCATCAGCCGCGCTACATCTTTATCTTACATGCGAGCAAGATAATAAAATTTGGCAAATGCGCACACGGGCGTATCATCTGAACGCAGCTGCGTAAGATTCACCCTTCAAAAATCGGTCTCAAGCGACTGCCAGAAACAGTCGACCGTTTCAATCGTGGGATATCCGTTCGCAAAGTATACATGCGTCCCTGTACAGGCAGCTGTATAATATAACTTTAGCTCAAATAACCATTGCTGTAACAACTGTATCAAATTTTATTATTATTAAACTTTTGATTATCTTGTTTGTCAATTTCTGGTTGTATATAAAAAAAGATAAAAGAGACAAAATAATAATAAAAAAAGCAGCGAACCTACACCTATTCTATGGTTTTCTACGGATACATGCGTTGAATACCTAGATACTTTATATAGTGACGTATGTATAAACTTCAAAAATAAATTCGAGCGTCTTCTCTCTCAGTTTACTGCTCCGAGCAATTACTTGTTTATGACCTTACACAATAATCGCCAGTAATTTTGAAGCTTATCGGGCACGCGATAACGAGAATATAATTACCGTTACTGCGTTAATTTTGTAATGTACATTATTAGTAATAAAAGAAATATCTCGCCGTGGAAATTTCTATCTGCTTTTACAGTCTCGTAGCAACAACGGTGGAACAACTCCGAGTTATTTTATCCATCCCTGAACACCGCGTCTCCACTGATCCTCCAGCACGGCGCCATGGAGGGGGGGCGCAATGCGCAGCTGACGGTGGATGCGGTGTCCGGACGTACGAACACGACGAGGGGAGGAACGGTTCGTTCGTTCGTTCTCTCGCTCGTTCGCTCGCTCGCTTGTCAGAAGTGGTCATCGGGGACAGGAGAGGGTCTGGCGGGGTGCCAATCGCGACGACGGCGGCGAGCGACGGTGCTGCCCTCGATCGGCCGGTCGACATACTACGGCCCCACACACACACACACACACACACACACACACACACGCGCGCGCGCGCGTGACGGAGCGAACGATTGGTCGGGCTGGCTGGTTGTACGTGAGTTTCCTCCGTTTCCTCCGCGTTCCCGTTTTCGAGACCATTCGAGACAGGAGCAGGGGCGCGCTCGCCACTCCGTTCTGCTGACGTGCGCGCGCTCGCGTGCACAAACGGGGCACACGCATGCACACGCATGCATCGGCGCAGTCGTATACGACTTTTCGTCGATCTAGCGACATTATTTGCGAATGCAATCGATGATCGTCGACCTCGTCGCGAATCTCGTGAAGAAAAAGGAAATATCGACGTCGAGCCAGCGATAAAGACGAACATCAAGCAAGACAACGGGAGTGGCGGAGAAGGAGAGGAAGAGAAGGAGGGGAAAGGGAGAGAGAAAGATAGTCTGAGAGAGACCATACTCGACCAATCACCGCTTTCTGTGGCTCCGTCGTCGATGAGGCGGTCGTCGCGCAACGTAACCTCAGTCGCTTACGTGGAAACACGTCTGTCGGGCGACGTTGGTAGAAAATCGAGCGAACGTAGCTTATAATATATACCAAGCGGACACGGATATTTATTGTACGACTCCGCGCGAAGAAACGCGCTATTCCATTGCTGTTCTTTCTTTTTCTCTCTCTGTCTCTGCGTGCCTACGTTCACATTTACGAATCGTTGGTGCCTTCGTGCGCGCGCGAGAGTCCAGTGAGCACAGAAAAGAATCACGTTGTAATCCGCGACGAGAGACATGCACGCGAGGAACGACAGAGAGTCACGTTGATATCGCTTATTGTCAAGCAAAGAAGGACAGGGAGCGGAGTACGTGTTCTGCGTGCGAGAAGGAGAAAAAGAGAGGAGAGGCACGCCGAACCGTTCAGTTGGAGAAAGGAGCTGCTCCGTGAAAATCTCGCGCTCCCCTCCGACACACTACACAAGGTGTCGAAGGCACGTCGCCGCGTGTGTTCGACCGAATTTCGCGATCCCGTGAGAGCGAGCGAAACCGACGTGGTGCGAAAGGAAGAGGGAGTGAGAGAGAAAGAGAGAGAGGAGAGGAAAAAAAGAGAGGTAGACGCGTAAGAGATATATAGGCGCAATCAAAGGCGGTAGACAAGGACATCGCGGTAGCAAGGAGAAGGACACGGAACGGGCTTGGAAGGGAGAGCGGAATAAGCGGCGATCAAGTGGGAGAGATACGGACTCCGTGGGAGCGAGACGGTGAGCGAGCGAGAGCGAGAGAGAGGGGTCGAGACGGAATCGTCGGAGCGAGAGAAACGGATAGCGACTCGGTGGAGAAAGCGTGACAGACATATTCCCAATAGAACGAAAGAGGGGAGTCGGGGGATTCACGGGAGTGTTTCCCAGGTGCGCGAGAGAGACGAAGATAACGACTGCTTTGGAGAGGGAGCGAGGCGCAGTCAGGTTAGAGTGGGGATAGAGGCGCAACCCGAGCAGTGCTGCCGTCTATTGGCAACGTCGCGTCGACTCCCCACCCGGGCCTGTGTCGAGCGAGGTCCGACGAAGAGTTCTTACGACAGTGTGATTTTCTCTCGTGTAGTCGCACAGTGTCTGCGAGGACAGTTTCGTTCTGAATACGTTCAACATACATTTTATTCATTTGTACTCTTTTTAAACGCACATCAAGCAGAGAGAGGAGGAAAGAGAAGGAAAGAGAAAGAGAAAGAGAGAAAAGGAAGTCGATTCCCCTCCTGAAAAGAAAAAAAAACGTACAGTGACAGTTATCTTTTTATTCAACGTTTTCGTTAAAATTCCAGTCCGTACAGACGCAGGCTACGAATCTTTCCATTCGCAAGAAAATCGAGAGAGCCGTAACATCTCGGTTCGCGGCTCTCCCACCACCATCATCGATTTCCCACGCGACGCGCTTACTCGCGCCGCACTGGTGAGGGAATTCGCGAGGGTGAAGTAGGATTCCTCGGCAAAGAGCAGACGAGACGCGGCAACGCCGCCCGTGGCAGCGGCGGCGGCGGCGGTGGTAACAGCGAGAGAACAGCGAGCAGCGGCGGCGGCATCAGGAACGGGAACGGCCGACGCGATTTACGGAGCAACGGCAGTAGGCGGCGCTGGTGCTGCGCCCCGACGGCCGTCGATCGAAGCCCGCGTTATCGCAATGGCTTCCGTGAAAGACACAGCGACTTTCTTCGCGGAGGGCACCGCGACGCAGTTTGAACACGTTCTCAAACTTTATCCGCAGGCGCTGCGCCTCAAGGCCGATCACAAGTCGAAAAAACCCGAGGAACTGATCAAGCTAGACAATTGGTAAGTACGGCTTAATGTACTCTGCGACGGCGGACGCACAACGACGCTGTCATTTCCCCTCCAAGCGCGCGCGTGTGTGTGTGGTTGTTTGTGTGTGTGTGGTTGTTGTGTGTGTGTGTGGTTGTTTGTTGTGTGTGTGTGTGTGTGTGTGTGTGTATGATGGTGTGTGCATGCGTGTGTGTGGCGCGCGCGCGCGTGTTCCTGTGTGCGAAAAAGAAAAGGAGCGAGCGAGATAGAGAAAAGGAGGTGATAGCGTGAGGGAAAGAGAGAGAAAACGCGCTGCCACCGCTGATGGGCCGCCGACATTACGGCGGCCCGAGGGAGGAAACGGCGCTCTACCACGGGGCGCACGCGGGACAATGAACCCGCTTCGCACTGCTCCGCGAGTGAGCGAGCGAAGCGAGAGAACGGCAACGCCGCGCGTGTGCGCGCCCGTATGTCACCCTCGCGGCTCACTCTTGTCGAGAATCGAGGGGGATTTACCCCGCGAACTTCTCATGGACAGTTTCTCGCCGTCACGTGGTCAGCTGTCCCGCAATAGAATGATACTCCGAACAAAAAAAAATGCAGATCCCATTTTTTTCCCCTTTTTTAGTTGCTGATCATGAACAAATGAAACTAGGTCGATGAAGAATGCGATTGCCAGAGATTATTATTCTTTTTTTTATCTCATCTAATCGAAGATTTTTTTTAGAAAAGATAAAGAGATAAAAAAAGGGAATAAATAAATCATCCGCGAATATATATTTGTGGAAATATATAATTGTATGTATATAATCTATAGTATATATTCATTAAAGAAATGTTTTATATTTACATTTTTTATTTACATGAATCGTGAGTTGCAGCGCGTGCGTTAATTATTTGTATAAGTAACATATAAAATGTGAGCGGAATTGAAATGTAGATAATTTCTTGTTTCATCGCTGATATGATTATTGATTTTGACAAAATGATTAATCTACACGTGACGTAATTAAATTCGTAATACTTACAAAAGTTTAAAAGGACGGATTAATCAAAAGGATTATGTAATTCGTGATATCACGCAAAGAATGTTTATTTGTATAATGATTCATTACTCGTTCTGTTTATGAACAATAATTCGTTTATAAAGAAATCCGTTGATTAATAGAACACTTTAAATAATTGACGATATTAGATTAAGAGGTTTTTAGATTACATATTATAATAATAGCTTCTATCTCTCGCAAAAATTTAATTCTAGCTAATTTATTACTAAAAGACAGTAATTAATTATTTATTTGAAGTACTAAAAGTATTGCAAACCAGTGCTTTTAATATTTAAAATAAGTCGTTAATTACTGTCTTTTAATATTAGCCAATATTAAATTTCTATTTAAAGAATTACGGTCGACACTTTAAGTAATATATAATATTAACTTATTTTAAAAAAACAACTTCGGTAAAATTTACTAAAAAAAGATCTCAGAATTTTATTTTGTAAATTTTATAAAACTGTACCTAAATTCATAGATCATAACTAAAACAAGTATATAAATTTTTACTTTTGAAAATTTTAATATTCTTAGATCCACAGAACAATTTTGACTGTGAATCTTTGGATCTAAGAATTTAAAATGCACCAAGAATACTTACAGTATTCGATATTCGAGAACAAAGAAACTTCAATAACTGATATAATACTTGGAAGAAAAATATATAAAAGAAGAAAAATATATAAAAAACGAATTTAAATAGAACAAAATTCAGAAATATAAAATTGTAGATTACGAATCTTAATAGGATCGTATATTACATTTTTATTTAAGAATCTAAGGATTTAAGGATCTAAGGAGATCATAAAAAAATGGGAACTCCTTCAAAGTACTGAACAGCTTCCAATACGTGGCTTTAATAACTTCTCGCGACTCTTCTATTTTTAACTTAAATAATTTATTTTAAAAGAATCGATAATCGTTAAGAGTTTCCGTTAATAGACAGTTAGATAAAGAATATTATTATATTATTAATAAGTAGTGAATAAATTATTCGCATTTAAAGTGAATAAATAATTTTTGTAAAACCTAAAATTTAATCACGATTTAAGACAATTCTTCTTAAAGATGATAAAATTAAAAAGTATGTCGATAAAAAAATTAATTTTAAAAGGATAATTTCTTCATAACTGTTATGATATCGCGTTTAAATATCAATTTCATTGAAAATAATGAATGAATAAATCTACATAGGAAATAAAAGAACAGTCTACGAGAAAAAGCAAGATATAAATATCTTTTTCTTCATTAATCTTGTGCGGTGATAAGCTCATATTTGTTTTCGCAGGCGTGATGGAATCGAACAAGATCATTTTATCGATCACAATATATTGCGATGAGACTGTAAGAAAAAGAGGTATACACAGGGAACAGTGATAGAACGAACGAGTAAGAGGCTGGTGTTGAATAGGGGGAAAGGGAGGACAGACTTTACGCGCCAGTTTCTTCCGTGTTGCAGAAGCGATGGCGATGAGGGGTCAGGAGAAGTAGAGTACCGTTGTTTTCATTCCCATTGAGGCCAGTTTGTGTCAAGGCTGCTTTTCCACGGTGCCAAGTCGTGTGCGGATATGCGGTATTACGAGGTGCAGCGCGCGTTTCAACTTTGTGAAACGTTGCTATTTGACTCGGAAAATATTGAAAGCATCTCTTTAAAGAGTAAACGCGGACGTGGGAATTTATTTGAAAAAAAAAAAAAAAAAATGGAAAAGTTACAAAAGGAAAAAAAATACGGCAGAGAGGACGCAGGGAGGAAAAATATACGGTACTTTTAACGATGCACGTTAAAAAAACGGCTCGTGGAGCAATTATCACCTTTGAAATTGATTTCTTCGCTTCGGAAAGAGTGAATTTTCAAATTTTTGGAGATACAGATTTAATTTCAAAATTTCTGTTTATTCAATGTGATTAAGCGTTTAATATATTTTATCGATTTTTTAATAATTCTTATAACTTAAATAAGGAAAGAGATCGTCATCGCGCTGTATAATAATCACTAATTATTCATTTAATACGTATTTCTGTAATAAGAATTATCGAAAATCTTACTTAATAAATGAATTTTAGTTAATTTATAAATTATAATTGATTTTGAACAGATTCGCGAGATAACACAATATGCGCGTTGCAAATTTAATAATTTCCCGGACAAATGCGATATTTTCTGAAAATATATTGAATGATGATAAATCCCGCTTATTTGCAGTAACATTGAAATCCGATTTATTATTTTGCGAAATTCGGTATAAAATGATGCGAATTATTTTAATAATTTGTCAGCATGGAAAAAAGTATAAAAAAAGAGCATGTGATCTTTCAATCTTAATTATTCTTTCTTCTTCGAATTATCCGGATCCGAATGATTCTTAAATCTTTTCTCTTTGATTCTAACAGCGCTTAGGCTTTCTTTAATTTTACAACAGTCTTCAGTTTTATAATTGGCAGTCTACATGATTTGGAAATTGAGAAAATTCGCAAAAATATTATTAAGTATCAAAACCTGTCCGAATATGATCTCTTTTATGTTGAATCTTTCTTGATTCATTTTTACTGAAGTGGCGTCTACAATAAGATTTTAAGATTTAAAACTTAAGCTTCAAGCTATAACAAATTAACAATCATAGATTCTCCTCATATTCGACTGTGATTGGCTTGAGGCGTAAAGGTTACGCTTTAAAGTCTGATTGTAGACGTCGCTTTGATAGTCTTCAATTTTATAACATTAGTTTCCATTGTTCTTGTGATAGTTTCGAGTGTTTGTATTCCGATTGTATTGAGAAAGAAAGACGGAACGTCACAGCGCGAATCCACGTGTGATCCACGTGCGCGATAAAGATGGGTATCCTCCAATCGTTGACGAGGGGCGTGTCGAGTTTCTTGCGGCAGCGTTTGTATTTTTAATCGAGCCTTTAACGAATTCCTGTATTCCGCAGCAGCGACGGCGGCGGCGCGATTACGTCATGCCTGTCGTTCGCTCATGCGTACGCGAGACTGCGTGCGTGTGTGTGTGTGTGTGTGTGTGTGTGCGCGCGCGCGCGCGCGCGCGCGCTCCTCTTGACTTGAACGATAGATCAATCTTGATCGCACGGATCTCATTGTTTGTATTGACAGGTATCAGAATGAGCTTCCGAAGAAGATCAAGGCACGCGGCAAGGACGCGCATCTCAATCACGAGGAGCTGGTGCAGACGATGAAATGGAAGCAAATAGTAAGCCGCTTTTTCCTTGTTTGGTCAACTGCTCTGAGAACTCGGACTTCGCCGAGTTCGAACACGATTTTATCTGTAGTATTAAATTTTAACGAATTTTATTAATTAAAAAATAGCGAATTTTATCAACTGCTTTCATGACAGTCGAGAGTGGTGCGAGAGCAATGGTGTGAAGTACTATTGTTATCTCTTTTGATATATACGCGATTCGGAAGAAAAAGGATATTATAACTTATAATTTATGGACTGCACGAAACCAGTTCTCACGGATAAAAAGATTACACTGATAAAGAAGAATAAACAAATCGATTAAGAACAAAGAAAAAACGATATTATTCTCATGGAAATATAATTATTGAGAAGATTTGTATTTATTATACGTAATTTACACCTTTAAAGTAATTAGTTGTTTGAACGTAAACCTGTAAGGTTTGGATTTGGCGGAGATTGAACATAGCACCATCTCGATGGATCTAATAGAAAGATTTTTGTAAAACCTGATCCAGGATCTAGATGTTCCAACGGGTACTTGACTGCCATTTTGTTTTCAGCGTGGCAAATTCTACCCACAGTTGTCCTACCTGGTGAAGGTGAACACACCGCGCGCCGTGATGGCAGAAACAAAGAAGGCGTTCAAGAAGCTCCCAAATCTCGAGCAAGCGATCACGGCGCTATCGAATCTGAAGGGCGTCGGTACCACGATGGCATCGGCTCTGCTCGCCGCGGCGTCGCCGGAGAACGCGCCCTTCATGGCGGACGAGTGCCTGATGGCGATACCGGAGATTGAGGGTATCGATTACACCACTAAGGAATACTTAAACTTTGTCCAGCACATTCAGAACACCGTCGCGAGGCTGAACAAACAGGGTAAGTGATTATGAATCACTACTTGCCGCGTGCGCGTAATCCCGGAATCGCGCGCATTTACTGTATTGAGTCCTTGGAATGATATTCTCATGTTATTTCTCCATGGCCGAGGTTTCCCATGGTCGGATCCTTGGGTACCTCTCTAATTTTATATTTCCATACTTTCAAGTAAAATATTATATATTATTGTATTTCCTTGAATTTAATGACATTGTATCACTTGTTTCATTGCCAAATCTTTGGATTTTATATTTTCACATTTTCAAAATTCCTTTACAAGAGAAGAATTTAGTTTTTGAAATGCCATGAAAAATGTTTTCTTTGTTCCAGCGTCAAATGGCAAAACATGGAGCCCACATAGAGTCGAACTGGCATTGTGGACACATTATGTGGCGTCCGAGCTGAAGCCGGAACTGCTCGACGGCATTCCGGGCTCGACAGAGAACGGCAACTCGCACAGTGCCAGCAACGGCGAGGCGACAGAGCCGTCGGATGACAGTAATCAAGAAACGGTGGCGAATGGCAAAGACACGCCGGCGGCACTCGATCCGGCGGCGATCGATGAGAACAGCACGACGACATCTTTCACTGAGGATTCGATGGACAAACCGGCGACACCAATCACCGCCAGCGATCATCCCGTCGTGGGCGCCAGCGAGGACACGAATGATTCTCTCATTACCAACGACAGCAGCAACAACGCGACGCCACGACCTACCGATAGCGAGGACACCGAAGAGGACTCGCAGGATGCGCAGGAGCCGCCCACCAAGAAGAGCAAGAAGTGACCCGATCGGCTCGGTGACGCGACGAGCAACAACGTCAGCACTTTCGTGCCCGCCAGAAGTCTGTCGATTATCGCGGCACCACGTCGTCGATTCTGAATCATCAACGGATGATGGGACCGACGGACGTACGGACAACGGACGGACGGATAGGTAGTATAGAGATGGATGCACGGACGGACGGACGGACGCGGATGGATGGATGAATTACTCTATTGCGCGATTGCTTGGACGGCGGAGCACAACCGCTCACTTCATCCTCTTACTGAAGAAGAGAGAAAAGGAGAGGAAAGAAGAGGAGGATTCGCATGACCCCGGAGATTCGGATGGAGATTCTGGGATCCTCGAATCCTCGAGTTCTCTCACTTTGTTTCTCTCCTCTTTCAAATTCTTCCCGCATCTTGCCCACAGTCTCGTTATATCTTGTTTCTTTACACTCCTTCCGTTCTGGTAACGATTTTTACCAAGTGACCGGACGAGTTCGTATCCTCGTCTGACGACTGCTGGATCCTCGCCGTTGTTGTTGTTCGGACAATCTCGCGCGTTCACACAATGTCAACAAGAGTTTTGCACCACCTTTTGATTATGGATCTCCTGTATAAAGTATGTTGGAGCGGACGAGGAAACGTGAAAGTATACTCAGTGTTGTTAGAAATAAAGGACCTTTCACGAATCTAGTGATAAGCCTTTGTATCCCTGGCACTCTTCACGAGTTTTTAATTGTCTTTTTTCGTTTTTTTTTTTTTTTCCCCCGATCGGTATGTCATTCCCGAGGCGTTTAATACTTGCGGTATTTAGGATTTTTGTTTCTTTGAATTACATTAAGCACTTTGGATTTTAGAATTTGAGAAGATAAAGCTTTAAAGTTTTCAAAATTGGTAATTTAAATAGAATTATTGTGTTTATAGAATTTCGAGAGAATTTTGTCGATAATTTTTTTTGTTGAATATTTGCGTTATTGAATCCTTGAATTGCCGATTCTTCGAATACTCGAACGCCTCTTCTTCCACGGCTCCTCGCTCGCCGCTCTTCAAACACAACTGAAACTGCCGTTCTACGAACAAGAAGATGATGCAAAACTTTCTTGATTCACATCGTCCACTTTCTAATTCACCCTTCGCGATGTCGCATATCGTAAATAATTAACGAGACTCCCCCTCGTGATGTTCTATTTATCACCGTCGCAACTTTTTGTTAAAATATCTACGATCGTCACAAAGTATTCGACGCACGTATTTTTTTTTAATTCTCTATCCCCGAGATCAATAATTCGATCAATTTTAAAGAATGTTCTCATAAAGCGATGTTGCAAGTTTACGTGTAAACCGTGAACTCTACGAATAGAGTGAAGCCGTGGCGATGTTCATTTGCGATGTTTATATGCGAATGCATATGCAATAAGAAGCAGAGATACATTTTTTATTTTCCATCTACTCCGAGAATGCATACAATGCGATAATGAGATGATTTTACGCGCGTAAATATTCAGCATCGGCACGAAGCTTCATGAATTCTTCGAAAGATTTCAGTTCTTCGTATTCTAGATGTTTAGAGAAGACGGCAGCTTTCAGTTTTCTCGACAATTAAATTAAATTTAATTTCCATATAATTTTTAAATTCGTGGAATTCTTGAAAGGAATCTGTGAATTGCAGAACCATAAATTAATTTCACGCGTGCGTCTCTTTCAGTTAATCGATATTCGATCACGTCTTATTAGTCTCGCGCGACGTGAGTCAATATGGCGGAGTTCTCGAATCATTCCTTCGGAAGCGACAATTATTATTGAAAGGAGAAGGAAAAGGGGAGGAAGAGAGAGATTGGGTGAAATGTATGTGAATGAGGAGAGGAGGAAGAAGAGAGCAAAGCACTCCGTGAGTAGCAAAAATAAGGGCAGAGGAAATACTGGACACAATGATAATATTAATATTAATAATAATGATAAATAATAATTATTATAATTATAATTATTATATATAATACCGAATCATTACCATAATTTATATACCTAATGAGAAAACTGCATGTCAGAGTGATGCATGGAGTAAACCAAATACCTTGTAAGTAAAAAAAAAAACTTTAGAAAGAAATAAAAGTAATGCTTTCAGTCCATCAAGCTCAGTAAAATAGTGTTCGGCCTGCGACATACTTCTATGCGCGTATAGTTCTTAAGAATATTTTAATTATTTAAATACTTAGTATTCAAGAGTTCATTTGAAGAACATTATTATTATCGAAACTTTCTCTGATCTTGGAACTCTGAATTTTGTTGTTATAAATACTTTAATGAACGTTTGAAACCTTTAAATTTTTAGCTTTTGAATTCTCTTTAGCTCTTGAAGTCTTCAACATTTACGTCAAAAAAAAAAAAATAATAATCGACATCCTTTTTCTCCCATATTTCACTTTTTAAATCATTTATTTTGCAAACACCATCGTTTTCTTTTTACGAAAATTAATCTTCGAAGAAAGTTTAACAAGTGCTTATGCTAGGGAAAGTGAAATTATAATTATTTTATTCATGAGAATTATTATCCTCATATATTATCTTATTCTAAAGTTTAGAATCTAGACACATAAATATGATTTTAAAACCATTTTACCGGAATCCTGTAAATTTTATTAATTTCGATTTGTCTTTAATTTGTAGTTAACTATGTTAATCTTTTGCAACTTTAAAATTACAAAACTTATATACGCATGACTTTTATCGCGTTTCAACGGGATATCTTATCAAATAATTTCATAAAGATTGAAAAGAGTACAAAAAGTGGAAAACACGGTAAGAAACCCTGCGATATGATGAATTTCCAAAATGATGATTCGTCATTCTACAGCTACGAATGAACGTGACAAGGCGGCATAGCGGATATGTGCGAGAAGTGAAAGTAAAACACGTCTCGCATCTTCTCGACTTTCTCTCGATGTCGCTTTAACTTCTCGTCGTTGACGTCGTTCATCCTGCTGGGAGCAATATGAAACCGCAGTGGCAACCGCAAAACCACGTCCGTTTTCGATCGCCAGAAAAATATACTTTTGCCCGTCTACTCCTTATTTTGCCTTAAATCTTTAATTTTTTTTTTTTGTAAAAGAGAAATCGATTATTAATTATTAATATTCTCGACGAGACTCATGTGCACGAGAAATCGTCTTATACAGAAAATATATTATTTTTATTTTTACGGAAAAAGAAATCGTCTTATACAGAAAATATATTATTTTTATTTTTACTGAAAAAGAAAATTTATATTTTATAGAAGGCCAAAAATACATGGAGAAAAATGTTGAAATTTAAACAATTCTCAATATACTTTCTACTAACTATTATCCAATATTTCTTGAGAAGTGGAATTTATTTAACAATCGAAAATATTCTTAACAATAGTGAATAACCTTTTGTCTGCTACTTTTCAAACGGGAAATTCTTTACAAGTCTGTGGAGGAAAACTGCAAATATATATATTTAACATTGTACAGGAAATGGTACCTGAAAAATTTAAAATTCCTCATAGTTCTATACTCTATACACTATACTCTATACTCTATACACTCTTTAAAGAGATTTAAATCTTTCAATAGAATCTTAAAGAAGTTGTAGATGTTTGATCCTTTCTAACTATTGTTATTTCTCGGAACTTCGGCCTTTCAGGTTCTTTTCTTTTTTTAAATTGTTTTGTTTTCCGTAAAGATGTATTTAAAGAAGAGACCTACTGTGTGAAAGGTTGATCAGGTATACAAAAAACACGAAAATGTTACAAGGCTTGCAATAAAAGCACAATAGGAATAAGTCAAGGTGAATGACACACATCTAAATAGGCCAAATGAGCAATGAAAAGCTATGCCGTTGGCCTTCGTAGAATAGAATGCGGGAGGGTGAATTGATGATACCTTGCAGTTTGCTGATTTATATTGACATGATAATTTGGCTTATTTCTATTCACGCATATACTTCGCTTTTATGACTCCACACGAAGTGTTTTTCTCTTCGCAATTGAAGTGATTATTGTTGTCTACGCAGTAAATTTTTTATACCACTGATGATTAAAATTCAATTTATGCTTATGATGGAGAACTTTCATCAGAAGGAAGATGTTTAATCTATAATAGTAATTTCTTGTATTAATTTGAGATATTTATCGGATTTAATATGGAAGCAAAATTAACTTTTCTATGAATCTCTGTTTATATTAAGGGACTTGAATAATTTTTGTGAACGAACTTTGATTCTTAATTCGTAAAGAGTTGATTTTATCTTTTTACAACGTTTTGTTTGGAAAGACGTATCTCGTATGTAAAATTTAATTTGAGTTTCAAAAAAATAATCAATTTTAGATAGAAATAATCAAATTTAAATGTTAGGATATGTGCACAGTGTTTTATATTTTTATATTTCACGTGGTTGTTCCAATCGTTAATTTTGATTGTGCTTTGGAGCTATGCGATTTACATTCGCATGTTCTACCGAGGTTCGATTTTGCATCGGTGTTGAGATCGTCGAAACCGGTTTGTCGAAGCGTAAACGAACGAAGCGGGAACTCGAACTTGAGGCTTTCAGCGCAGCAGGCTACAGTATTCCCGTCGAGAGAAAAAACCCACTCCGATTTCACAATATCATCGTAGGTTTCTGACAGAATTTCCGCTTTAATGCAATGACTAAAAATTCGCAAAAGTCGCAAAAGCGTTTATGTACCAATTAATCGGAGGATCTAAAAAAATTTTTTACATAAAAAAAGATTCTAAGCAATGAAGAACATTGCATAATTCGTGAATTTGATTTAAGTTTTAAACTTAGAGGAAAGTCTTCTATTATGAAATAAGTGCCTAATATGAGATAGCAGCATTTCTGCTGAACTAATAAATATCTACTTCTGTTTCCATCATGAATTGATTGTTCTTGGAATGAAAACTATTTACAATTAGTAGAAAATTTATTTATTAGATCATGCCTGTAGTCATTGTAAAACAAGATTTAAAAATTTGAATATCTTCAAGTTTCATTGAGATGAGCATAAAACCTTGTTTATTATTTAATAAATAAATTGACAATAAATTTTTCATGTAGTGATAGAGTAAGGTTATACTAATAGAAAAATACGGGATATGAATTGTTTAATTACAGAAGTTAGATTTGATGATCCATAAGGCATAGAAATATGAGGTACCCAGGATATTCCTAATATGAAATAATCTATGTATAGTGAAAATCGTTGTTAAAGTATAAATGTTATTGTACAATAATAAAAAAAGACAACCGAAATGAACATCGAGTGCCTATCTGCGATGCTTGATTCCAACTACTTGAAGACGAGTTCTGAATATCGCATGCTCATTTTTCGCGCACACTAGCTGTATTTGTTTGTATTTTAGTTGGTATATTAAATAAAGTTTTTTGTAATACTGATATATTTTGCGTTTTATTATCGATTTTTCAGCATATTAGGTACAATTTTTTGACTTTGCGATTTGTTCACTTTTTACATTTCTTTAAATTAAAAAAAAATTGAATTTGAATTAAATTTTATATAACGTTATCTTAAAGCATTATTAAATTCCCTTCAAAATGATCTATTATTTTTTAAAATTCTGCCTATAGACTTCTAGCATTTATCCAAAATGATCGGTGTCTCATAATAAGGGTCTTTCCTCTACCATATCGACCATGAATAATGTTCATTTTTAAATGTACATATATCAACTTTAATCTTCATTTAATTTATTACTTTTTAATTCTATTATAGTTCTAAAAATTAGGAAAAAATAAAACAATAAATTAAACCGAAGTTATAATTAATCTATAATGATAGAAATGGACAACAATCAATCATTAAAGAATAACGCAACAGAAATGAAACTCGTCGCTGAATTCTCGAGAGTTCACCAAATCTCTCGACAGAGATACATCCGTAGATATAATTCAAGGATCACGAGAGGACTGTCGACTAAGGGTGCATTTTTCATTTGGTACTTACGATACTCGCGAGCATTATTTGCCCTCGTTTAACATTTGATAAACAACAAGGATGAAATGATTCGCGTCATGACATGAGCGTGGAACGCACCCTAAATCACTCTATTATGTGCGAGAGATAACGAGAGAGAAGAGGAGAATTCATCTCCTTATTTGTTTCCTCTGTCCTCGCGGATTCCAAAGGAAAGCAAAGCATCGAAGAAAGGGCATCGGGAGAAGCAGGGCAGGAGGAAGATAGGGGGACGACGAGCAAGGGGGATTGAAGGGAGGGGCGGGAGCGGGTGCAATGCATCGCGGTCACTCCAGTGACCTAGTAACGTCCACCGCGACCTTAGCTGCGACGTGTTCACCCGTTTAAACCACCCTTCTGTCCCCCCTCGCCATCTCCTTCGCCTCCTCTTCGCACTCCCTTTCTCCTGTTCATGCCACACGTGACGCCAATGTGGCGTAGAAGGGCAACGGGGGCGAGGCAAGGGATATTCTCGCGGGATGCGGAAAGGAAGGAATGATAAAGGGAGGGAGAGAGAGAGAGAGAGAGAGAGAGAGAGAGAGAGAGAGAGAGAGAGAAGCAGGGAGGGATGATATATACAAAACACAAGGTCACACAAGTGCGATTGTGTGGACGGCCGCGTCGGTGAAGACGCGGTGATGTAACGCCTTTCGGCGACGATATGTGCACATGACCCACGCCACGGTGATATGGCATTTACCATACGACATTGTGAGCCTAATGTCAAAAATAATTCACTACTTTAGATATCTACATAATCATTGTATATAACACATAATTGAATCAATGTTAAAATTATATTGAAATAGTATAATAATAACATTGTTTTTTTACTTTTAGAGCTATAATGTAATAAAAACTTGCAGACTATGGATGAAGAAAAACGTGATAACAAAGTTATAGTAGGACGATATTCCATATTTTTTATTTATCGTGTACTATTCTCTTCTTTTATGCTAGTAAAATATTTATTAATATCATGATCTGTCAAGAAATCTACTACTAGTTTTAAAACGATTCCGAATTATTAGAAAAAGTTTTCGCAGCAAAGATACTCTCGGTGGTTTGCCATTGCCATTCCGAGAGATAAAAAAAAAAATAAAATTTGATATGTTCTGGGTGGAATTTGAATTTAGATTTTTGGCATAGAAAGCAGACACACAATTCTTTGTGCTACGATCGTCACACAAGGAATTTTATATCAATTGGATTTATATCAATATTGGAAAGAATTAGCAAGAATCGATTGGTCGTATCGTATAAACCAGTACACATATCTACTAGTGCGCATTTAAATTACTTACCTGAGAAAAAGAAATGTACATCAGTTCTATAGAACCTCTTCTAGTTCTTCACCTTCGTTGGAAAGTAAAGGATCATTCATATTGTAACATTAAACCAGAGCTACTTTTCCCACGCGCCACTCAGTAGGATGTAAGATCCAAGAAACAAAAGGAAATAACTCAAGACGATTGTGTTTACATCGCTGTAATCGAGAAAAAGGAATTTCATAAGTTATGGAATGATATTCAATTGCATTCATGTTATTATTTGAATATATTTCCAAATATAATTATTTAAGAACATACATAATACAGTAATGTGATATAAATTCATAAATAGATTTAATTTTTTTATATAAATAAATTGATACTTTTTACGGCAAAAGATATCTAGTTTAATTTATTACCAGGTTTTTATTACGGCATGAGGCAAAAATCTGATCGCTTCGGGAGAAGACTCTTATCTGGCTGCTCGGAAAACCTCTCCAGAGGTGGAAACGAAGTGAAGATGGAGAGCCGGGGACTAGGGACGGAGAAGGGATGAAGCACAGGAACATAATCTCCCAGCAGTATTCCCGGACCCTCTGCCAGGGTAGCGAGAGCTCATTAGAAGTCGCCCTTTGAAAATCGTCCTGCTACGAGCAGCTGCCCTGCGGCACAGTAACGGACGTTTTCTGGTGTGTTGGAACTTTTAACTCGACAATTTTAAGCAGAAATCTTTAGGATTTCCAAAAACTTCTCGGTCGTATAAAACGAGAAGTTTTTGAAGTTGACAAAAAGATCACAAATTGATAACTTTTTCGACGTATTCAATGTATTTCTTATTACGAAAAAAGATCCTGAAATTTGTGACAAAATATTACAAAAAAAAAAAAATAGAAAATCTTTTAAAGATCTTGGAAATGCGTATCGAATGGAAGATTTTAAAAGCTTTAAATAAATGTATCATTTAAATTCTTTGACAAAATAGATGGAGAATTTTTTGAATAAAAGGAATATTACGTAATTTTTATTTTCCAATAAAATGAATAAAAATATTAGTTTTACTGAATAATAATTTTTTCTTGGCATTTATAATATTCTAATTATTTTCAATTTTTTTATAAAATTTTACTTTAACACAAAATTATCTCATTCGTTATTCACTATATACATTACATGTATAATGTGTAATTTATTTCCATATATATTCTCTTTTAATTATACCCATTTTTTTCTATATTGCTAGTTTTAAAAATCCTAACGTAATTTGATGCTGTTTGAAAAATCGGAGGGACACGCTGTATATTTCTCCATCCAATACGCCCCTGGCGTTTCGCTTTAGTGCTTCGCTACATCCTGCAGGGACGTCAAAGGGACGACAAAGAGCCGGTCGGCCGTGAGTCTTGAAGGGCGGCAGCCCTACGAAGGGAAACCGGGTTTTATGCTGCCACTGCGTTCTTTCAATGGGACTCTATGGAGTACTCTGAAAAATGCAAGCCTGAACTGCTGGTCTTGTCGAAGCATATACCGAGTGAACTGTACAAAGATTTCGTCGAGTTTTTAAATCCCAACTTAATCGAATATTCTCACATTCAAAAAGACCTCGATGTATAAGTAAAAATTAATGTTTTGAAAAATATATCAACTGCTCGTAATAGCTTTTCACTAAAAGAAAAGAAATATATTATATATAAATCAATATTTTTAAGGAATGTATTAATAGCATTGCACTATCAAAGATTTATGCACGAAGAGAAACCTTCAAGAAAGATATTAAACCATTATTAATAATTTTGCGTTCGAGTAAATAAAATTTAATATTAGAGAAGTATATAGACAAGATGAGATCTTAATCAATATTTCGAGGAATATAGTATATTTTATATCGGCGATAAACAAAACATGAAAGTAAAATAAATAACTACACATCTATATAAAGTATATAAATTAATATTAAATTCGGATATTTCCTTCCAATATTGCCTCGTTTTCCAAATCAATTAATTTTTCATTCAAAGAGCTTACGTGCTCCTGTCCAATAATCTCATTTAATTAACATCGGATTAAACAATTTGTTTTCTTTCTTCCTAAATTATAGTATCATTACACACGCCTTTATAGACACAGTAAAATTGAATTAATCAAAATGAAAATTAATTATGTTATCACACGAGAATAAATCTACATATGAAATTAAAAAAGAAAAACGTAAAATAAAGATAATTATGCACACATATTTTTACTAGAAATATGTAGTTTGATGAAATGTGTAGTTTTAAGCTTAATGTACCTGAAAGCTACATTGTTTGATTGATTAACTCATTTTTATATAACGACATTCAGTCAATGTTAACGCAGTCGTTCGTCGACGTTTTTACGCTAAAATTCCTGTTTATAATTATTTATTGGCGCGGAAGGACGTCGCTCTGTGCTCGCGCTGTGCCCGCTTCGTTCCCTCGTTTCGTTTCGTTCAGTGACCCTCGGAGGCCGCGATCGATATGTACCAGCTATACGCCAGAGTTTCAATTATATAAACGCTGAGCTCTCCCGTATCGGTATGACGCGATGCAGAGCAGACTATGCACTGCGCTATCAGCAACAATTAATACGTCTATTTACGTATTCGGTATTGCTCTGGTAATATATCTGCAGCATTTAATATTTATGGGATAGAATATTGAATACGCTATAAATAATTACAGGCAGTGCGTATTATCGCACTTCATTGATATTAAACATCATGTATGTGTTTTATATAATAATTCTTTATAACACGCTCATTTCATATTACAATATAATGTCAATCGTCGATTTATAGTCGTTTAATAAACAGCTGCAGCTAGAATTTCTGATTTCGTCACGGTTCTAACTGCTGTCGTTTTTCTTACATTTATGTCTATAGTTATTTTTATCGATAAACAGCAAAATTGCATTTAATGTCGATTAACAATATTTCTTTGACAATTAGTGCCTACATTTACTAAATATATGAATATAGGAATTTATTTATGTGTCTTCGATAAAAACTTGTCAGAAATTTTTTTATACAAATATGATAATGTGATCATTAAATATCATTACTTTTGATTATTGCAATATTATGTCATATCATATTTATCAACTCTTCCACATTTCTTATCAGTGCATTTCTTATCATTCTGATGATGAAATAGCATAATGATTATTTTACGAGAAAACGCACACCGAGTTAAGTTTTTTGCAAAAATATATATAATCTATATGTTTTATATTTTGCAGAATTATTAAAATATATTAAATTTTAATAAATATATTTTAATTTGTTTGAAAATGGTACTAATTAAATATTTACCAAATATATTTTTGATACAAAAATCATTAATTTAATTTAACTCATTATCTTTTTATTGAATAAATATTTATCTACAAGCACATGTTTAATTAATTTATAAACAAATATATATTAAGATTTAATAAATTTTGTTTTACATTCAAAAAAGTGATCTTGCAGTTATAGCGAAAATTATAATATAACATTATTAAATACGAAAAATAGCTAAAATAGATAAATTTCTAGCAAATACTGCGATATTGGATACGTATTGTATCTAATCATATAGATGAGATAGAATTTAGATTTGTGCTATAAATTCTATGTGTATGATACATAATTTTTTATTAGATACAAAAAACAGCTATAATTCTAACTGAAACAGCAAAATATTTTTTTGTGTGTAGTATGTATATTATATTATGATTGAAAAATTAATATAACGCAAATCTAAAAAGCAAAAGTTGCAATACTATATATAGTACAAATTACATTATGACAAAAATTAATATATTATATATATAGCAAAATATAATTTATATTAGATATATATAATTTATAACAGTAAAAAAGGAAGATATTTAACGACTCTCTGAAAGTGACTTTCTCTCTCTCTCTCTCTCTCTCTCTCTCTCTCTCTCTCTATAATATTGGGAAATCTAAGAAAGCTGTATAATAGACGAGTGCTTCGCAGCAATTTTGAACGTAAAAAAATCCATATTTGAAAAATGCCAAAGTATTCATGAAGAAACCGGACACTCGGGCACTTCTACTTCTACATTCTACCACGTGTTGCTTCATCTCCGCACGCACGCATGCACGTGGCGCGTACGTCCGAAAAAAATGAACAGCGCGACAGACATGTGCATGCTGCATACTCATACTTACGTACGTCATACGTACACACGTATGCGCGCGTTACATGCATAAGTATACCATTGACCGGGATATCCTCTATCGCCTGTCTCGGGATGAATGAACCGTTACGTCATGCACTTGTACTCACTGGTCCCCTTCCGCAACCCTCCTCCTCTTTCTCGTCCTCTTCCTCCTCCACCTCGTCCTTCTCTCGTAACCCTCTCGCCCTCTCGCCGCGGTCCCGTCTATCTCTCGTTTAGCGGCTTGCATTATACAAGGTGCAGCATAAGTAATAGCCTCGCTTGAAATTGATCGATTTGATCGTCACAATTTTCCTTCTACTATACTTTCTTACCTTCTCTTCGGAAGAGGATGAATTGAGATGGATCGGTAAGGAGTATAAAATGTTCCCAAGAATTTTTACATACAGGTAGCCCTTTGGATTCTTAAACTCGCGGAGGAGAAGCATCTAGAATTTTTAAATTTTTACTTAATATATTCTCTGATTTTTTTTTTTTTTGATTCCTAAATCTATCGTTTGAAACTTTTAATTCTCAATAGATTTTGATGTCTTAATACTACAAGAATTCTTTGTTCGTAAGTTACTATTTATTATACTACTTGTAAACTTCCAAATCTCCGGGTATACACAAGTTTTTTTTCGTTTGTGCATCTTCCTCTGTCTACGTTTCTCAAATTGAGAGAGATCGTGTGTGCGTCACATCGGGTTACGTGCAACAAACACGACCGAGCGTCTGCTCTCCTTGCTCCTCCCTCGGCCCGGCATCCTTCCACGTTTATCGATTAGCATGGCCGAGCACACGCCGAAGCGAACTATAGATTCGACAGAGGTCGATGTATCGCTTAGACGGCTCAGACACTCAGCAGACGTGTCGACTAATAAAACAGCGGGAGGGGTGCAGAGCGGTCGACGATAGAAGAAGAGGAGGGAGCTGGAAATAATGTTGTACCACTGATACACTTTCGTCCCACGCAGGTGGGTCTTTGCATAACATGAAGTTGACTGACGATGATCATTCCGACAACCGTGTGGTCGAATTCTTATCCTTGGCCCGAAAAGCTAAATTTTTTAGTCGAAATGTCTCATGCTTATTGTATGTGCGTTTGTATTATAGATATATCCAAGTATATGCCTTTTATAATCTTTTCAATTTCTGATAATCTTATTTTCTTTTCAATTCTTGTTATATATCTTTAACTCTTATTTTTTTGTCTATTAAGATTTTTGCCTGTTAATTTTTATTTCTAAATTTTTTATTTGTAATAGAGATTTGCTATAAGATTTTTAAATTTTAGAAATAAATCTTTTTATTGTCTTGTAATATAAATCCTTCGTTAAATTCATGAATTTTTATCAAAGAATCATATTACTTAATTTTTATAAATGTCAGTTCTATAATATATCATTATAAATTATTTAAATAAATCCTGTTATAATTTTTGTATATAGAACGTTTAAAAATTATGAAATGTTTCTCTTCCTCTAAATAATTAAAAATTACAATCTGATAAATTATATATTATTATTAATTCAAGATTGTCGACATAATAAATTAACAAACCAGAAATATACATTTGCTTTTAATATAAAAAATGTTTAATTACTGTCGTCAAATTTTTCAGTTTTAACTGATCAAACACATTTTGTACAGTCACGAATGATATCGTTGAATAATATTATGTATCTAATACAATTATATTTACAATGTCACACATGTGGCGTGTCTATGCAGTGCATTCCGTCTCTTTTATCAGTTATCCCTCTAGCATGGCCTCTCTGGGTTCTCGTCCAACTTCCTTCAAGTTGGGATACAACTTCGCTTTAAGACCATCACTACTAACTCTACCATGAAAATCCGGTTTCCTCTCCTTTGGAGCACTGCGTTGCAACCAAATATCCAGGAGACTCTTCGATCCAGCAATATTACCCTTGTGCAACTGTTTGGTTAGGGGTATCGATACGCTCGCCGGCGGCGACATCGGCGAATCTGTTGTTGCTCTGATCACGCTGACTCTCGCAGTTCCATCTTCTTTGCCAAAGCTATAAGGAGATCATTATTTAGATTTCTAAAGTTTAATGAACTTTTAATATTCAGATTCTTCAATTTCTATTATCTTTAAGTATAATTTATCTCTCGCTTTTTAATCTACATCAGTATAAATAAATTTTCTTTTTTTGTTTCTGTTTACAAATCAAATTACAACAAAAATTTACATAAAATTTTACCTAAGAAAATAAAACTCTAACAATAATAAAATATAAATTTATAATGTGACTTTTATAATAGTGCATTAAAAATAATATTAATTACAATACACTTTGTATAACATCTGAACATTCTTTTTTATTTTTGTATATATTATATTATATTTTTGTATTTATTATAAAGTGTAGTAAAATTGACGTTCATTTATCAATAAACTCCAGATTAGAATTAAGAAGCAGCACCAAATTAAAAATACGGAAGAATATAAAAGTGCAACTATTGTAATAAATTCAAAAAATTCAATTTAGTTAGATAAGAAGTAAATTGTAATTTACACAAATTCAATTTTTTAAACTTTTTTTACCTATCTAATTCCCGTAGAGCCTGATCGAGTTCTACTTTATCCTTTTCGTCTTTATTCCTGATCTCCAACAAACAATTAAGGACCTCAGTATGTGCGGCCGAGTTGTTAGCATGATGTTTAAGGAACGTTTCTATTTCATCCCATAATAAACGATAATGTTCTTCTCTGCGTACTCCTTTCCCGCCGCGACTTCCGCCGATGTTTGGCAAAGGCAAGGCTTCGTGTTTTGCCTCTAACCCGAGCAAGCTAAAAATTATTTGTTTGCACTGAAGCACTTCTTCCGTGGTGAGCTCATCCTTCACCATTATTTCTGGAAGCGGATCTATCTATACGAAGAATTTAAAAATATCTGATATCAATTTTTCTTGAATTAAAGAATTTAATATTTAATTATAAGATCTTCAAAATTTTAACATATTTAATTTTCTGAATTTTCATAAATTGTAAAATAATTAAAAATCTCTATATTATTAAGATAAATTAAAAAATTTAATCAGAATATTTTAAGATTTATTAATTATATTATTTAAATCTACTATTATAATATAATTATTATTAGCATTTTCTTTATATACAAACATGTTTTAAATTAAACATGAGAGTACGGGAAAAAGTCATGGGCCAATATTTGGTATGACGTTCTAATCTCGATCTCATCTTTTCTACTAGACCATCAGTACTAGAAGTGGAAGTACGTTTTAGCGGTACTAATATGTTATTTCGTATGAGGGTGCCAAAATCCTGTAACAAAAATATTATTGAATTAAGACAGTCGTATCGCAAGTCACATTTTACTTCTAATAAAAAATAAATTTATCAAATATAAAATTAACACATGTAGAATTTTTAATTTATTAATTTTTAATATATAATAATATATTTTTAATGTGATAGTAAAACAACGATGGAATTGATAGTAATGGATTAATTAATTAAATTTATAATCCTTTAATAAAAAACATAGTAATTACAAAAGCATCCTACGGTTATTCTATAATCCGTGACACGACCACCACACCCTTCACTAATGGAGGGTGGATCCTCCAGCACGCTTCGAGCAGTAGATAACGTATGGATGAAAATCTCGCCACCGTGCGCTGCTAATAAATGGGAAATAGTTTTTCCACCGGCCTTTCTGGCCATTTCTAGCATTACCGATCTACCATTCAATAGAAAATTAATCAAACAAGATGATGGTCGGCTATTGACGTCCACTGGTGTGATTCGATACATTGCCGTGCAGTTCTGCATCTCTGACGCGCTACAGCCGCGCGGCGTGCACCACTTCAACGTGACTGTCTCGTATTCCGATCCTTCTTCAAAACGCCTGAATGTCTTTATCAATGCCGAATCTTGCGGATTTCCTATAACCAACCAATGAAACTTTATGGTATCTAAAGGAATTTAAAGATTTTTAAAAAAGAAATTCTTTTAATTAAAACCTTTCAAAATGGCAGTATGTGCGGCTGAAGAATGAAATATCTCCACATCGTAATTGGCAGACGAACTGGCGTTCTGCTCCTCTTTCATGGGTATACCTGTTACTGTAGTGCTGGCCAAATCATAATGAGATAAAATCAAATGAGATAACTTGGAATGAAGTGATGAAGCCTTGATTGAATGTATTTCTACTGTAAGAAATGATGATACCTGTGTAAAAAAATTTTAATCTACTTTACTTTTTATATGTACAACAAATATAAAAACGGAATAGAGCATTCTTAGATTAATATAAATATTATATTATAAATTTAATTATTGTATATATTATGAATATTACAAAATTAAAATTATATATATAATAAAATATCTTATAAAAAATAAACATGCTTTATTATTTTAATGACAAAATACAGAACATAAAATAATTAATTATTAAATTATTAAAGGCTTACCTCTCGAGGACCTTGACTAGTGACTTGAGATTCAATATTGTTGGGATATATGTTCAGTATAACTAAATGACAATAATCAACAGGAATCAAACTGTAAATTAGAACAAAGTTTAATATGATTATGATAATGTATAATAGTTATAGAAAATACTAACTGATCTGAAGATAGCGCATTCTTGTTTTCCTGTGCTAATTCATTCAAAAAGATATTCTCCAAGTTCTTCATGTTGCTGTTATCACGTGCACTTGTGATGCATATTACCCTGCCTCGATTTATCAGTTTGTTGGTGTTCTCATTTAGAGAAGTTCTTTTTTCGTGTTGTATCTCAGAGCACTCATTCAGTGTCTCGATTGCTACGCGCAGACCGTGTATCACCGAATAGTCCTCGCCAGGTTCTGGTGTCTTCGTTGGCACTCCTAAAATGGCAGTGCCATTCATTATCTAAAAGTAAAATCAGTTCCATTATTTTTCTGATTAAACACATGCTAGCAAAGAAATACATTCCATTCAATAATCATAGACATTTGTATTTCATTAATTAGATATTCATTACTCCATAAATATAGAAGTTTGAAAGGGACTTGCATGATTTAAATTTTGCTGTAGTGGACTCCATGAATTCAGCACATAAGCTGCACGGTCAGTTACAACAAATCTAATCTGAAAAAATAATGACAGTAAGGATAACATTAACACTAGAGACTATCATAAACTGTAATGTAGTCTGTTCTATCATAAAAAAAGTAAGTCTATTCTATTTAGCTGAATAGTTCATCTTTTTCAACATGAAAAGAAAAAGAAAAAAAATGAACTATGAAAAGAAAAAGAAAAAGAAGAAAAATTAAAAAACTAAAAAGGACACATATTATATATAATTAACTATCATGCTTTTCAACAAGAGACACAGATGACAGTATAACACAATGAATCATTACAGCCTTGTTGTTAAATTAAAATGATTCAATGTGTTATATTATATTTTCTGTGTCCCTTATTGGATAGCATCTATAGATACATAGTCTCAGATTACATTTTGCCAGCATTTTTGTGATAACTTGCTAAAATATGTTGCAATTAAATGTCAACAAAGGTGAGTTCTCATTTGATGCAATATTACAAGTAAAAAAAAACACAAATTGAATATAGTAATTTTATGGCAATGTATGATTTTATATATATATATTTTATGATATTTTATGTACTAATAAAAAATATATGATCATATGGCAATATTTCGATTAAATTACAACAATTATTATTTGTGGTCAGAAAAAAAAAATTTTTGACCTGTAAGCAAAAGTTTCATTCAACAATATTTCTGTTATTATCGTGGCAATATGACGGTAATAATTGCTAGCTAGTTTGCTTTTGCACAAAATGTTAGCTGAGAAATAGTCTGTTTCTTTATACCAATTTGCCTATGGGGAAGAGGTCCCACACAATGCGACAGTACTCCAACGAAGCTTCCACGCTGGTGGTCCACAAAGACTTGCAAACTGGTGCCAGCGGGATTAGATTCTGGCCTCTGCTCTTCAGAAAGTCAAATTCCAGCGGGGATTCGGTGGAGATGCCAAAATACGGCGTGTGATCTAGCACGAATATAGTTTTGTGATTCGCGGGATACATCTCGCATGTCTCACTTGCGAGCCGCGTGATGCAAACAATATCTTCGCCGATCTTTTTACTCGCCTTTTGAGGTTAAGAAATATAAGAATATAATTAACTGCGAATCGTAATATTTACAATTAATTTACAATTACGTCGTCTATCTCTTCCTCTGCCAAGTCAATCGCATTATTCTCATAATTATTTTTTCATATCAACAATCAATGAAGTCGAGAAAGAAGCAAATGAACGATAGTTAGGCATCTTTCCTGATTTTTTTACTTGACACTTGTATTACTTATAGCTCGAATATAACCTCATTCGTAATTCTATTCCGAGCAGTTCGAGTTCCGCGTGTGGCATGATAATTCTTATATTGCCTTATAACATTCCTTCACATTCCTTTTTCTAAGGATGTACTGGAAAACAGGTAAATCGATGAGTAATATATCTCAGTAAAAGCTTTTCTAAAATTTGTACTAAAATTTGTACTAAAATGCTTTTCAGAAATACTGAGAAAGTCTAAATCTTTACAATTTTTTATATATATGAATTCTAAAATATTCTAAGATTTTTAATTTTCTCATTCTATAATTTCTGAAAAAATAATCTTTTTCAGATTTTATAAGATTCAATCAGAACCTCTAGGATAGAAATCTTAGAAATCTCAGAATATTTAAAAATTTATATATGAAGAATTCTAGAAAAGATATAGACTTCTTCTGAAAAGTAGTTATAAAGTTCCAATTTAAATAACAAATTTTAGAAATTTTCTAAAATTCTTCTAAAAAGTTATAAAATTTTTAACTTAATTTGTATAAAAATTCTGAAAAATTATATGAAAAAATTTTACAGTGATATTATAATTATTACAATATTTGTAGACATTTGTCTTTTATGATGTTTAATTATTATAACTGTATAATTGATTTGCAGATAATTTAATGTCCAATGATATTGATAGTGATAATAGTGATATGAGTATAGATAGGATATCAAACCAAGATATAAGCAGTGATGATGAGAGTTCAACAAACGAATCTATATCAGATAGCAATGATGATATTATTCCTGTTATTATGAAGTCAAAAGCCTTGACATCTATTTCAACAGGTATTCCTTTTTTTTTCAATTCTCCTTTTGTATAAATGTTATACAAAATATATAAGTATAATTGTTATAAAATAAATTAAATATGATTTATTTTTAAAAAAATATCTTTCAAATTCATCTAGATGGGCCATCCCAGCAAAATAATGACAATGTTGATGAAGACTCTATTAATTCAGATGCAGATGAAGTTGTTCAAGCTATATTACACGCAAAGAAACTGCATAGGAATCATCCACCCTCTATTACATTGGAAGATATGATAACGGATATATGTTTTCATCCTAAATTGGACACCATAGGCATAGCCAGTATTACGGGAGATGTTTTCATGTAAGTTTGATATTTTAGAATATATTTTAGAGCGATTGAAAATTATAATTTAACTTGTGATTAATTTAATTAATTCTTAATACACATATGATGATATGAATCATTCATATACTATGCATTTCTTTTTTTTGAAATACTAGGAGCACTGATTAAAATAATCTCTATTCTTTCTTTTAAATACATAACTTTATAAATACTGTTAAAGTATATTTAATAATCTCTTAATAATTTTTGCTTAATTGTAAAAGAGATGAAAATTACTCCAGGACATGAATGATTTTTGTATGTAATAAAGGATCAAAAAATCATCATATGTATTAAAGATTAATAGATTACTTAAAATTCTATGTAATTTAATATCCTTGAAATCAAACAATAAAAATTTATATAATAATTCTATCCATGTTAACAAAATAGTGGAGATATAGATTGATAAGTTAATTAGAGTTTGATCTAAATCATTTTTAGTTTCAATGAAAATATTATATCTATTTTTTTGCTATTTTTTAGATATAAATATAACAATGAAGAGACCAATCTTGTATCGACTATAGAATTGCATCTTAAAGCTTGCCGGGATATTGAGTTTAGTGAGGATGGACAGTTGCTATTCTCAACTGGAAAAGATCTGTGTATAGCGATAACCAATGTAGAAACGGAACAACTAGTCAGATTGTACGACAAAGCTCACGAGTATGTATATATTCATATATGATATCCATTAATATTAAAATGTCAATATTAAATGCGTTTTTTTCGTTTTTCTCATTATAGGCAACCTGTATACACAATGACGATTATCAGCGAGCATGTATTTGTAACAGGCGACGACGATGGTGTAGTAAAACGTAATGATAATTAATATCTCTCTTAAAACTCTAATTAACCAAATCTTATGTATAAAAAAAAAATTTCAAGTCTGGGACCTCAGGCAAAAGGGAAGCGTGCCGATATTTTCTATAAAGGAGGCAGAAGATTACATCAGTGCAATGATAACCAATACAGACGCCAAGTATTTAGCTTGTGCTAGTGGTGACTGTCTGACAACTATAAACATACCTGAAAGAAAACTACATGTACAGGTATTATAAAAATATACAAATGATTTAGTAATCATATGCAAAGTATTAAATCGATTTTATACATGTGTCGCACACAGTCCGAGGAATACGACGATGAGCTGACCTGTCTTGGCTTATTTAAAATGGAAAGTAAATTATTAACGGCTAGTAATAAAGGGAAAATGTATGTATATAATTGGGGAGAATTTGGACTACATTCGGATGAATTTCCAAGTGTCAAAAAGAAGGCAATTAATTGTATGATTCCCATTACGGAAAACGTAGTGATAACTGGTGAAGAAGATGGAATAGTTAGGTAAGCGATAAAGACAGAATCATACGATAGTTTATAATATATAAAGATTGTATCATATTTATATGATATTTGTATTATATCGCCTACAATGAACAGGGCAACCAGTTTGTTTCCTCATCATCATCTTGGCATAGTTGGACAACACAACTTTTCCGTCGAGACACTCGATATCAGTAATGACGGGACTTTAATAGCATCTTCTTCGCATGATAATGATATCAAATTCTGGAATGTACAATATTTTGAGTCCCTAAATGTTACCGAACCCAAAAAGGGTGAAAAGCGAAAATGGCTCGAACATAATCTTCCTAGTAGTAAAATTCATAATCGATCTGATTTCTTTGCAGAATTGTAATGTTAACGATAATAAAATAATTTAATATATTTTGTACTGTTTAATCATTAAAACGTAAATCCTTGCATATCATTGATAATTCTTGCATCGTTTTTGGAATAATTCATCCGATATCGTTTAACAAATCGAAGTAAACAGATAAACGAGTAGTTTTACAAAATGTGTACATTTTATACATAATCGGTATCAGTACATGAACACTACATAAATTTATGTGATATGAATATTAATACATAATACTTTGTTTTGATTAACTTGGAGTATCTTACAAAATATAAACTCAAACATATTACATTGATAGATTGCTATACTTATATCTAGGATATTATCATATTGTATCAATTCTATTATAAACTATTAAAGCAGTAGTATTATAATATAGCAGTAATATTATATAAGTCTGTCTAGGTGTATACATATAATATATACGTATCATTAAATAGATTAACTAAAATCTTGGTGTGCTTTAGAAATAGATTAAATTCTCAAATTCATTATTTGCATTTTTTTTTCGTAATTCTATAAATCTTAAATAAGTTCTATAAATCTTATCTCAATTGTAAAGACCGTTTTTTTTTGTAAATATTTATAGTAATTGAATTAAATAGATAGGCAAATGATATTTTGACACAGGTGTGATATAAAATATATGAAACTTTTTAGCTAGAAATGTTCCTCCGTAAATAGCGAGGAATGATTTCGTTTCTTTGAGTTCTATTCAAATTGCATTTTGACACAATCAGGACGCAAAATATAAATTTTACGGTTATCATTTACTGATGATTTATTTGGCGTAAATATTCAGGTGCATGATAATGCTGTTGTGCGTGAGCTAGTGAAGGATGTATCGGAGGTTGAAAACAGCGTACGTGTTCCACACTTGCCGCATCGCTGTCTCCGCTTTTCAAATATTTATTCAACACAGCAAATATCTGTGAGTTCAATACTTGAAATCGCCTGATCCGATCTACCATCCTCTTCAAATGCTTTAAGGATAAATGACGTACATATTTGAGTTCAAATGTGCAAATGAGCAAATTGCTGTATTAATATATATTATATATATTGTATTACTTACTATTCCTTTAACATTCTCATCTTTGCCATCCACGCGTTGCACTCGAAGAATGTGATAGCAAAAATCAAGTGCCTCAAATCTACGTTGTTGGCCCAAAAGAACAATCATAGCGCAACCAGCCCAATGCAAACCTTCACCAAATAATTCTCTGCAAAAGAGAAGAATTACAATCATTACATCAATTGTTACATTGTCGATAGACAAGAAAAAAACTTATGTTACATTAAATGTTATACTCACTCAACAGTAAATTCAGTATCACCGACGGGAATACAGTATACAAATTGAAGCGCACTCCAAAGCCTATGGAATTCCGTGCATTCGTCTACATTCATTACACCATTTGCTGGTGGTGGCCCGACCCAGATAGGATCGTCTAAGAAGCTCCGTAATCTGCTGAGCACAACTTCGAATATCGACAAACCGCAGCATAATCGTTCGCGTGTTAATAAATCTCCTTCTCTGGCAATCATCGCTTGCTGAAAGAGCAAGTCGTCCATAGAGTAGATCGAAAAAATATAATCAAGTCATTCATAGAATAGATCGAAAAAATACAAATACTTTGAAGAGACATTATATATTTATACTTACTTTAGCGGTACCTAATTTGTCAACGTTTGGAACAATTTGTAAAGCCGCGTACTTCGCTTCTAATCGTTTCTGTTTCGTTTCGGGTTTTTCTCCCTCTGAAAATTGCATACGTAAATAATAAACATTTCACGCAGAACTGTTTTTCATTTCTATTCGAATTGACTTATAACACTAACACATATTGCTCCTTACCTTTGCAGTAAGGTCTCGGCAAAATATTCTGAAACGGCGCTGCGTGTAACAAATCGCACACTTCTTCTTGCGATAGAGCTTGTTCCATTAAGAGACAAAATAGAATCGTGTTGCCAAATTCGCGGAAATTATGAAACAATTCAGTCTTAGCATCTGGATATTGCACAATGTCGTTCAACTGAGCGTGATAATAGCCTAAAACTCCGGGAGATCCATAATCATATCGTGGAAGCTTGCAGACTTTAGGCATGGCTTCCATCAAAGTCTTCGTAAATTGATGCAGGCTTCCTTGAATCAAGGTCTTAACGATCTTCAAGAGTTCTTCCATAACCACAGCTATTCCTTGATATCCAAGAAGCTTACATATTGTACGAAAATGGTGCGGACCGACGAATCCCGTATATTGTCCGTATTGAGTGCTATAAGCCAGATTTAACTGCTTACTACCCCAGAGATAATGGTGCGACATTTGAGGCGGTTTATCTCTATGAACGGGTTGTACAAATTGTAGACCGCGACACTTGACAAATCTGCCAAATAACACATATTAGTAATATCAAATCAATAATCCAGAATGTACTTAATGCAATATTATGTATACCTATTTGTGGCGGCGTTGTAACAATAATTTGGTAAAAAGTCGTAATTCAATTCCCAGAATACATGAAGAGTAATTCTTCCGTATGGGGCTAGAACATTGTGATTCGCTTCTCTGAACATAGCATCATATTCATCTAACGCGAGCCACTTACTCAGAAGCTTATGTGTAAGGCGATTGACTTGCAACAATCCGTCTAGCTCCTACCGGATCAGTTATCGATTAATTCGAAGATGCTTGTTTAGCGCAAATATTGTAAACACGCGTGCTTACCACGACTCCAGTTATATCGCCGGATTCAAATTTGCTAATGGCCAAATCTAATGATTTTTGCATGTCCGCATTAATGCGTTGTGTTATAAGTTTATTTAAATCGATACTTCTTCCCAATAGCTGAACATGCCTCTGTTTTAACAACGTTTCGTATCTATTTGCACGTGGATATGGAAGTAAATATGCTCCAAGAGCGACACACTCTACTCTGAATCGTTTGTCCAACAGAATACTGGCTGCCAGTTGTTTATAATGAGCGAAAATCTGTTCACTAAGTTTGTAAACAAATTGATCGAAGCATAGATTCACTTCGGCTTCCACTTCATCGTACAAAAATTGTTTGCGAAATATCGTCAGTGCGTATAAGGCGCTGTCATTATATAAATCCAGTGGATACAAAACATACCTGTAAATTAATAATAGCAATGATATATCATGGAATGATTATATAATACTATAGAACATAAACTTGCATTCTAATTTATAAGAAGCACTATTATTATATATACATATTAACAATCATTTTATTTACATAAAAACTTACTCCATCATTGACGGTTCCTTGCTTCTTAATATATGATCAGTCAATATCCATGGCATAGACATTTCAATGGGAAACTGAAACATTTTATCGATTAAACATATAAAATATAATAAATGGTATTTCTATGTGGCATCTTTTGCAACGAGGTAGGCGTGAAATAACACTGAGCTTTCAACTTTACAGTTTCTGGCATGTTTTGGATGTGATATTGATTATCTATCGTACGCACAGCAAACGGGAAATACCTGAATACGTTTCTCCATGGTGATTAGGTCGCTGCACTCCTCGTTATGCTGGTGACGTACTTGGCATTTCTAATCATGAAATAAATTACAGAAACGACTATTTTCATAATCATAGCTTCATGATAGCTCATAATAACTTCAATATGCAAGGGGAAAACAAATCCCAAAATTTATATCCATCAATCAGTGAATATTAAGATTTTTATACGCTCACGGCTCAAATTAAACGGATACGATTGTTCATATATTCATTTTTTTAATCGACAAATTATATGGAGAATTACACTGAGAGTATTTAAAATTAAAATTAAAAAATTAACATTATTTACCTGTATTTTCCTACCCATTGTCATTTCCAGATAAAATTCTCTGTACCATAATTGCGACAAATCACAACAATTTTGTAGAGATTCTATGGAAGAAGAGGAAATTTTCAAAATAAAAAAATAATTGTATATTTGAAAATAATATTCATTTACTTACCACTGAAATTTAAAAGATAACTCCAATAAAAACTAGTTTTATGAAACTGATCAATTTGAACAAGGTATTGGCCATCAATATCTTTCCTCAGAGTGCGTTTCCCACCGCTTTTGTCGGCTATTAACGATTCCAACATGGTTCGCACCATATACAATTGTGTGGAAGATGGTCCTATTTCATTTCATTCGTAAGAGTCATATGAGTTTCCAAAATCAATAACGACATACAAGTAATAAATATGCAACAATATAAATATTAATATGGAAGACTGACCAACGTTTCTTCGCGGAACTTTAATGCCAAATCCATTATCTGGATCTTTTTTGCCTTTTAAAGCGGGATCTCCGAGTGGTTCTACTCCGAAATGCCAATCCGCACAAGTTTCTCTAACGGAAACAATTATACTGAAATAAAAAGATAAAAGAACGTATGAAATTACTTTTTAATTTTAAAGTTATTTTAACTATTAAACAATTTCTATAAACTTTATTTACACATACATATAATGTATATTATATACTTGTATTACATGTTATACATGAAAAAGAAATCTAAAATTTTTATATCATATTTAAATAGTTTATGTTCTAACCTTCGAATCAAATCCTTTTTATTTTTGATAGCTTTCCTTAAAGGTTCACGCAATGCAAGCTGTACAAAATCTTGCAACTCAGCATATATATTCCTACGTATTGCGTCAATAAAAACAGTCTCTATTCGTGCCATTAATACTTGCAATCCCTTAATCATTGCTATAACTTCTATAAGAGCAAATTTCTCTTCATCAGAATAATTATATCGTGTAGCCTGTATAAGAAGAATGGTATTAATAAAATAATTTTTTTAATCAATAAATGACAATGGTGTAAAATACTAAAAAACATTAATAGAATGATAATCATACTCTTTCATATTCTTCAGCCTCCTGCGGACATTCTTTGTTCATATGATGGTCAGTAGGATGCAGTAGCTTCCAACTATACAACTCTGTTACAACACTAGTCCATTGCGAAAGTAATTGTAATCCACGTAATGCCAGTTCCGCGGTATCTCGATTTTCTGTATCACTTCGGCATTCTTTGTACGTTGTAATGACTTCGTTACTATATCTGTATATAATTGTGAAATAATAATTATATCACAAAAACAGGTACCAAGTTAAGATAAAAGAGACAATGAACAAGATATACCTTGCCAATTCACTAATATACTTTACGTGATCTTCTCTAATTTGAGGAAGATGTACCATAAGATCGGCTTGCGGACTTATACTATTTGATGACGAAGATAGTGGCCACTTTGAAGCGTCAAAGTGCTTTGAACGTTTAATATAATTAAACGGTGCAATTTGCATATCTCCGAACAATGGTACTACCTCCAAGTTCTTAAAGATTCTATCGATTCTATCCAATTTCAATTTTTTCTTTTGGTCAAGCTTATTGATGTTACATAGTTCGCTGTCCATTAGAAATAAACCAAAGCCCATTACTTTTACCAACATGTGCTTCTCGTTAGGCGTAAGGTACATCTTAGTTTCAAACATATGAACACAAATATTGACTACATCCGCAAGTAATTCTTCATATCCTGCAATCTTCTCGAGATTTTCTTTAACCGTATCACGAATTTTATTCTGTGTTGCCAAAAACATTGACAGATTCTGAGATTCTTGCAGTGTCTGAGAATCTGACATCACCTTTAAAAACTGTGCAGCTCTAAAAAATTAAGCAAAACATACATAAGAATAAATGCAGTTAAAAAGATCAAAATAAAATATTGTTATTTTCATAAATCACCTCCTGTATGTGGAATAGTCATTTTTTACGCTAGATTTCATATTTTTCAATTCGTCCAAGACAGCAAACATGTTGATAAATTTCCCTAAAGTCAACAAGTATGCCTCAGATACAAAATCTTTTCTTTTCTCATGATGACACAATCGTTTAACTTCCCCTGAAAATCGCTCAATTGCTTTTCTCTGAAATAAAAGTGTGCACGAATATACATTACGCAATATATAAAGCCAAACTTCGATTAACTTAATTTGCATTTAATCTAACTGATAAAATTGCTTAAAACTTCATCTTTAATTATATAATTTATTGTCCTTACAATTTTTTTTCATGTTTATTAACCAATACAAAAATTCAATGATTTGATCAATTGATTAAGTTTTTTGATTGATCACACTTTGCTCGAAGTTACCACAAGTCTATTCTTTATGTACGAATTAATATACATTTATACTTAAGGTAAAATACTTAAAGTAAAATAGGATCTATTCTTATAGCTTAATTAGTATACGATAATTTAAAATGAAATAGACATATATATATGAAATTTAGTGAAAATAAAATAGAAAGTTTTAGTGCAATTTATTGTAGCGACAAAGAATAAATATAAGACCATAAAACAGCTTACTTGAAAATACATGAAATTCAGTAATTTGTTCACTTCAGGTGCTAACACCTCAACTGTCTTTTCATAGATTTCCACTCGGTTTGGCTGCTCGTTAGATTTTGGTTGTGGAATTGCTCGCGAACAACATCTCCAAGTATACAACATGACTGCATGCTCCAAGCCTTCTTCCAGCAACTCATTCTAAATATTACAAACAAGAATTTAGTAATTAACAATGAATTATACACAGTTTATAATCAAAGGATAAGCTTACCAGACTCGCATGTACAGTTGCCTCTTCTATATACTTGGCAATACCCGTCACAAAACCATTTCTGTCCTCGAAATTGGTGTCGAAGTTCGCTTGGTACACAACGGAACATGGTTGAGCTTCTATACAGGGTTGCTCGTCTGGCAGTGTAAACTCGTCGAGCACGTCAACATTCGACAGAGCGTCGCCCAGAGTAACTTTCTCGGTCGTCATCACGCCACCCTCGTACAGTTGTTCTCCGAAAGACAAAGATGCAGCGACAACCGGCAGGTTAAGTGTGCTCCGCAAACGACAGGATGTACCTCTATGGCTCTACGTGTGTGATATTTACGTATTTCGTACGTACATCACGATATGATTTTGAGATCGTCAAAATCACGAACGAGATCGTAAAACGTTGACGAGATGAGAGATATGGAGTCTTGGATCATCAAGACGCATCTCGAAATACAAGCGAGTGTTTCGAGAAGCATAAAAGCTTATTGCCCGATCTCATCAACAATCGCTTCCCGTCCTAGTTTTCCGAATGTAAAAAATCAGCATAACACAGGTGAATATTTTAAACGGAGGATCAGAGGAAACACCATTCACGGTGACACGGTGAGTGACGGATGGAGGGTCGATTGGGATGGGCAAAAGTCGATCGATTAATCGACGCTTTTCAAAGTTAAGGAATTAAATTTAAATGTATAATCTACTTTGCAAGTTTGAGATCTGAGGACTCGATTATCGTCATTCCGTCTTTCGAATCTTTAATTACGAATTCTTGTCGAAATACAGACGGATGTAATTTTTCATGCGTTACGTTAAAGATAAAATGAAAATAAGAACAAGCGGAACATATAAAATAGAATGATTTGATTATGAAACATCATGTGCGACAGATTTATAATTTATATAACACGTTATTTGTTTTCTAATTTTTTCATGCGTTCAGATATCTGATTGATTTCGTTTTTATTTTTTTCACATTTTTTTCACATTTTTCATTAAGTTAATAAAAATAGAATAATATAAGAAGGTCAATAAAAATAGATAAAAGACTCTTAAGAGTCTGGTCTATATCATTCTATTTTTATTTATTTTAATTTAATGAAAAATATGAAAAAATAACGGAATCAATCAGTTTCTTCTGAAGTAATTAATATTTACTCTTTCTAATATTGAGAATCTCCTGTTACTGATAATGACGAATTTTTAATTCAATCGTGTTGTCGCAAATATAATTTTGTTTCATATACGTATATATAGTTTGATTCTGGCCTAAAACAGAATGCACCTACAATCGCACTGCTCTCAAAATAGAAAGAGCCAACAAACGAAAATGGATTAAAATTTTTTTCTATCGGAATGCGTATTTTAAATAGCGAATACTTTTTTTTGGATTTAATTGGATTCAATTGGATTCAATTAGATTCA
>Ga0157364_1000088_pt1 | contig 38118 bp, 25 predicted proteins | sample AttsexASBM2_FD_111476 | JGI IMG/M metagenome (GOLD analysis project Ga0157364, IMG submission 111476) | Fungus gardens microbial communities from leaf cutter ant in Ribeirão Preto, State of São Paulo, Brazil - Atta sexdens ASBM2 | ecosystem: Host-associated > Fungi > Mycelium > Unclassified ...
GATGACTAAGTAAAATTGAAATTCAATATTCTGTTATTAATTTATGACTAAGTTGAAACATTCTATTATTAATTAATAAGAAATTATTTTAAATTATTTATCTATATCAAGTGCTTGTTATTTTAACCTGTTTATCATTTATTTAAAAATACTTATATTTGAGAAAGAGTAGTTGTAAGACAATTATATTTTACGTTTTGTATTTCAACAGAACACATGATAATATTTTATATTTTGTTAGGAACATATAAAAGTATTTTGTATTTTGAATACTAAGATTGACAATCGATTTTATTATTTAAATTACAAGATATATAAAACTTTCAATCTCTTGATTTTAAATACAAAATATATATTACTTTTATATATTATTTTGCTGAAGTATAAAATACTCTTGTATTGCAAAAACCGTGTTTTAAATAGAAGTATTTTTATTACATGCATTTTATTACATGTTCTCATCACCAAGTTAAATTTGACCACAATTAATTAAAAAATGAATCTTAATCATTTTGTACTTTTAGTTTTATGAGGGCACTTATGAAGACGCTGTAGGCACTTATATGTTCTTTGAGAAAGATGACAATCCAAAGGTGGACGATGAGGTATTCGATAAAGTGCCGACTCTAAAATATTCTGCTAAAACAAGGAAGTTACTTAAGATGCAGAGAGTATTCACAAAACCAAGAGTCGAGGTCCTCGGTGATGCTGAACATGAGAGTTGTATTCCGAATGAAGAAATGTTAGCACAAGCTGGTGTGCCTCCAAAGTATCAAGAGGAAGGTAATGAATGAATTTCTTCAGTCTGCATACATTTTATTTAACATGAAAGCAATTTATTTTAGCCATGCAGTTCTGGAATAAAGTACGTGATGAAAAACTAGAAGAATTAAGCATATTCTTGGAAAAACAGAAAATTAGAGAAGAAAAAAAATCCAAAGGTATTGCGTTGGATTCAGAGTCTGATGAGGAAAACCCCATTGTACAAAAAATCAAAGAAAAATCAGAAGAAACATGAGAAAGTAAGATGTTTTAAAATTCTAATTAAAAATTTTAATATTTAGAGAGACGTTCTTAGGACGTGAGGATTGTATATTAATAACATAAAGTTGACGCAATAACATCAGTGCTTTAGATATTGAATTGGAAAGAGCAATTTTAAATGTAAATTAAATATTAATTTTTTGTTGCATCGTTAATTTTGTTTAATTTAACAATAGAATGTCTTATTTTTCAACTTTGTTCTGATATTTCACAATCAATTCAATTTTAAATATATCTCGTATATTTAATATACATATATATATATATACATATATATATATAATTATATATATTATAATTATATAATATATATAATTATAATAAGAATTTATATAATAATTATAAGAAATAATATTATTTGACACTTTTATTTTGAATATAAAAAGTATAAACTAAAAAGAACATTTCACATATCATTTTACTTGTAATTTTTTTTGTACATAATCATACACGTTTTTCATATGAAATAATATGTAGTTATAAAATACTGAATTGAACCCAAAAAATACAGATATTTTCTATTACAAAATCCTAATAAAAAATAGAAAATCTTATTCCTTATTTTACGTATTTTATATAATATATCTGTTATAAAAATTCAAACACATTGTCTAAAATCTTTTCGATCATTACAATTAATATTTTATATATATATTTTATATATATATAAAATAATAATATTTAGATACGCGAATACACATCTATTCTATAATAATCTTTCGTTTACACACATCTTTCGTGACCTTTATGTAGTATATACGAATCTGCATTGTGCAACTTTGGCGATTCATAACTCCGCTTATAATAAAGTTAACTTGATGTTTTTTCAATTTTAAAAAAATTTTTCAATTTGAAGAAAAAAAGGCGAGGAACTTTGCTTTAGCGATAATATCGAAAAACATTATATTAATAAAAAATTTATTAAAACTAACTTTAAGATGTATTATTTTTTCAAATTTCTCAAGACTTATTTTTTATCCAATATTAAAAATAGATAATTTTATTGTTTGAAGGATACTAAAAGTATTTATACAAAGTGCAGTGATGACCCCAACTTTTTTTACAAGCGGATAACAGCATTAAAGTATTCATTTTAGGATTAGTTTTATAGCTGTAAAAAATGTCGGTGTGAATTCACACCTGTGTATTAACGAAAGGATAATATAACACTTTATTAAATCGTACATTGCAGAATGCTATGTATTTATTATTTTATTTCAGACACCTGAGTTTTGTTTGATTTTAGAAAAAAATCATGCGTTTTTACCAATCGAGGTCACCAGGTAATTCGTCTGGATACTCTCCCGTTAAGCAGGCAGTACAGTGACCGATGTAATTACTTTCGCGATTGTCCATGCGATACCTGACCGCTTCGACAAGCCCCTCAACTGAAAGGTACGTTAAACTATCTGCTCCCACATGTTTGGCCAATTTTACACTGTCAAGCTTATTCGCGATAAGTTCTTCTCTCGTTGGAATATTGATGCCCATGTAACACGGATACTTCAGCGGTGGCGAGGCTATTCTGATATGAACCTGTAAATGTGACATGACGAATATACTAATAAATATAAATAGAAAAAAGATTAAGAAAACTTACCTCCTTAGCGCCTGCATCCCTTAACAATTTAATGATGGGACCGATTGTATTTCCTCGAACGATAGAATCATCAATGAGAACTATTTTTTTTCCTTTTACATTCTCAGACAAAGCTCCGAATTTCTTGGCTACTCCGAGCTGCCTCAGTCGCGTACTAGGTTGAATAAATGTTCTACCTACGTATCTGTTTTTGCACAACACTTCAGCGAAAGGTATCTTAGACTGTAATATTAAAAAGAAAAAAGTATTATTTAGACATAAATTGCACGTTCTTATATTTGCTCAGCAATTATACTGCTGATTTTATTTGCATTTACTTGTCTGGCGTATCCATGTGCCGCTGCAGTTCCCGATTCTGGTACAGAACTGACTATATCTGCTTCAACCGGGGATTCCATCGCTAGCACTCGTCCACATTGCATACGAACGGAATATACCATTTGACCTATATTACAAATGAATACATAATTAAATATGTCTCTCTATCGCGCTATATTGTCATTCTTATTTACGTACCTTCAAAAATGCTGTCGCTCCGAGCGAAGTAGACGTATTCAAAAATACAAAATGCCTGTGGTTTTTTATTTGGCCTTTCCACTATCTCTATAGTTTTAATACCTTCTCTAGTCAGCTCCACAATTTCGCCAGGAAATACTTCGCGAACATATCTTGCACCGATACTTAAGAATCCGCAAGATTCCGACGAAATTACCCAGCCTTCTGCTTCATCGTCATCGTCATCAGACTCGTTACTTGCTGCAATTCATGTTATTATTTTGCATTAATATTAAAGAATCATTAAAATAGACATTTACTTTTATTGATATTTCAATATGCACCTAAATTGCCAATTGGCACAATTTTCCCTAAACAAAGAGGTCGATTTCCATAAGGATCTCTTACGCCATAAATTTTGTCCCTCTGCATTATGACTAAGGAGTATGACAACGGTGCCAATTGCATAAGGTGTTTGATACGTGCAGGCCAATCTGGTCCATTGACTTCACCTTCCGGTGGATTCAAGCAGAGTGCTTGTGTTATAAGCTCCGAGTCCGAATGCGTTGATAAACCAACGCCTCGACCTAATACCTGAACATATATATGAGATCAAAATGGAATTCAGATTCGATCGACAAGGATTATTAATATAAATTTTTCCTTCGTATTACCATTTTTCGAAGAGACTCCGTGTTGACTAATTCTCCATTATGTCCAACTGCCAGTGCTCCGTGCGCAGTGTGTACCACAAATGGTTGACAATTGACTTCTTCACTGGCTGCACTTGTACTGTATCTGGTATGACCAATTCCAAGATTTCCTTTGAGTTTTCTCATAATCTCGTCGTTGAAAATATTATTAATCATTCCCATACCCTTATGAACATGGAATGACTTGGAGCAGAAACCCTCGCTTGTTACGATTCCAGCGCTTTCTTGTCCTCTATGTTGTAACGCCACTAAACCTGATTGAATGAAAATTGTTTCGTCTTCTGATTCGTATTTTTCTCTCTTATTGTATATACATTTATATACTTTTTTTATTTCAGTTAATTTCTATCACATACAAAATGAATCTACCTAAACAAATAACTTGAGCAATATCAATTTGTGATGGCCAGTCGCCTGCAGCTATACATCCGAAAACACCGCATTCGTGTGTAAGACCAGTAGATCTTTGCCCCCTGGTTTCACCTTTGCTTCGTGGTTTCGTACATTTTGATTCCTCCGTGGAAAGACGAGACATTGCTTCAACACAATGTTCGCTATCTTTATCGTGAAATGTTTCCATTGCGATCTGTCACAAATAAAATATATTAAGTTTAGCAGGAGTAATTAAGATAATTAAGACAAATAGATTGGATTAAAAAGTCATAAAAAAAACATAATAATCATAAACGTTCTTATCAATATTGAATTATTATGTATTTCTCATATTATACAATTATAATAAGTTTTAATAATTATAATGTAATAAAATTTAAATTTTTCTCTGGATTTAAATACTCTTTCATGAAACTTAATATATTATATTTGATTTATAAAGGTTTTTCATGTAGATATATATTATATATAAATTATATATTGTATATCCTACTAAAGTGCCTAAAGAGAGAGTAGATCCTTTCATAATTCTTCTTTATGTATTATCTGCATTGCCCTTGTAAACTATTGACCCCCAGCGGACTGATAGAATCCACATATCTTACGTTTGTTCAATGCTACAACTATGTTTTCTCATCACATTTGCGCAACCTGCATTTCGCAACTGATTTCATCATTTTACATCGTACTGACGTCACAAATGTCATAATATAGAACAGTTATATTTGTGTTTACAACAAATCGATTCTTTCACATCACGCGAGAAATTGCAACATATTTTTCTGCAATAAGATAGTTTTCCTGTATCAGTTACAAACTACATATAGATACGAAAGTAATGTTATCTTTTTTTTTACTTATTTACGTTCTAGTTCGATTTAATATTGGTTCTCAAAGCTAGACAAAACTCGCAAGAACAAATATAAACTCATGTAACTTATTTATTAGAAAAGAAAAATCGAATTATTTTTAAAATATTAATTTTTATGAAGCAAGTCAAATGGATGACACTTTTATTATGTTATCTAAATCTATGTAAAGAAATATAATTTGGAGTAATAATTTTAAGGAAAAATTATAACATTAACTTATAATTCTAAGATTTTAACTTACAATTCTAAAATTTCTAAAGATATTAATATTGATAGGGATTACAATAATAAGTGTTCTGTTTTTCGATCATGAAAGAGAAATATAAATTTTTCTTACGAATAAATTACTAAGGGCAAGACTGAAATATATTATACATTCATCTCTCCGAGAGAATGCTTTTCTATCGCTAATCATTGAATTTACAGTTGCGTCGATTTATTTGAAAATAAGCAAGAATGTGAATAAAAAAATTTAAAAAAAAATGAAACCGAACAGAATGCATAAAAATATTTTCGTCTGTGCATGAAATCCACAACTTTACTGTCAATATATTTGTATTTATCATGAATCAGTTAAGAAACTGCTGACAAATTTAAAATGATATTTGATATTGAATGCGAAGATATGAAATCAAGCAGAACAGAGCGAAGGAACACAATAATTTTTTATACGAGACGATTTCGATTAATTTAATTCCGATTAATTTAATTGGCAGTTAACTCGAATTGCATAAAATAAAATCTCTAATATATAATTCCTTGTGTTCTTAATCTTATTTTCGATACAATAAACAAAAATTTCATAATTCTAGTAAATGATTTAATAATTCTATTCGTGTATTAACAAAACATGATTACAAAATAAAATGCAGACGTTGCTTAATGAGTTGAATTAAATACTTAATTTAATTAATAATTAATTAATAATTAATAATTAATGATTAAATTAATTCAAGTTCGGTTCAAGTCATTATATTTCTCTTAATTCTTCGCTCTGAAAGTTTGCGCTACTCCGATAAAAAATAAAACTTTCTTATTGTATTGAGAAGGAGTCATATGCAACGAATACATAAAACCTGTTTTTTCTGAACTAGTATACACTTTTGGAACTTAAAGTGAAATAGGTATATATGTTTGGCGAAAGCGAGAAAGAGTTCCAATGTAGTCTAGTGCAAATCTATAACAAAAGGCAGACTATAATAATCCATGAAGACTGTTTTTCCCGAGCGTCGAAGCTAGAAACATTTTTCATTATTCATAAAACTAAAAAATTACAAAAATCAAGCGTAAATTTCTTTCTCGTCAGGAACAAATTACTAGAAAAAATATTTTGTTCTTTGAACTAAAATTTTTGAAAATTGAAACAAAAATTTTTTAGTATCGAATAAAACTATTAAATTATTCGAATTAAATTGTTTAGTTAGTATAAACAAATATTTTTTTGGTATAAACAAATATTTTGTTATTTACAAAGCAAAAAAATTATTGCAAAAGTAACTAAATTTTTGTTATATAAACAAAATATTTGGTTGCTTTTAAAAAATATTTCCTACCAAAACAATTTTGCTGAAGACACTAAGGCCCAGTTTCACAACTCATGTGATCTGTTCTTTTTAGCTGAACTTCATCTTTCTTCTTTTTCTTTCTATATTGGAAAGAAAAAAAGAAAAGATGAACCGTGCAAGAGCTAAAAAGAATAAACCTACAATTAAGAATAAACTTACTCTTAACCGAAATTTAACTTATTCATTACCTCTTTCCAATTCTAGAATTAAAAAGAGATGAGAAATACGTTGAACCTCGGCTAAAAATTAATCGTGAGTTGTGAAACTAGACTTAAATCTTTTTTCCTTAGTGTATAAATATAAAGATTCATATACCTTAAAGGATAATAAGTTTTTTATTAAATCAACTCGTTATTTTCATATTGGATATAAGTTCACATTGCGAATCAGACTCGTGCGATCTCAATGGATTAACACTGTTAACAGCGTGACACGAAATAACGTAATGAAGCTAAAGATCGTAGATCAGCCAAGTTTGCGACGGATGCTGTGGACGAAGAATCGCATGTTGGATACACGATTGGCCTTCTTTCCTATCTATGAGTTCTCACTTTGTGAAGATTCTACGAAGATCACAGAAAGGAAACTACTTGTTTGACTTTTCGAGTTATGAAATAATGAAAATGGACGCGAATAAGTAATGTGTGAATCACGCTTGGTTCGCGAGGATCCTGGTGAAGATCCGGATGTATGAGGAAGCGATGCACGTACCTCACGTGTGTCGAATGCGTGCAAAGACGCGCCGAGAAACGTTCTCGTGCTCCTCGTCCCGCTTTGGGAACACGTCTGGTTCATATGAAACGTGTGCTTCGTATTTCGAATCACAAGCCACAAATTGAAACGACGGGGATACCTAGTGACAGCCAATAAGAAAGCCCACTGCCTGCCGGAGGGGCTCGCTCCGCTTGATCGGTGCGACCATTATCTCTTCCTTCTCGAAGAAGAGGGACGATGCGGGAGAATATGAGTGCAACGCCGCGTCGATTCAAGAGACGAATGGATCTTTCAAAGAAACAATATCTCTCTCTCTTTTTCTCTTTTTTTGTCTCTTTCTTTCTCTCGTTTACGACGACAGACATCGAAAGAATTGGCATGGATCATGTTAAACGCTAGGATTGATCAAGGATAGAACACTTAAAGACATTTCGATATTAGCTGTACAATATTAGCTAAAAGTATCAGCAAAAAATTTCAGCTATAAATTAACTGATAAATTTTTGTCATAAATACGCCCTGAGATCAACTGTAAAAAAACAAAACAAATAATTTGGGATTTATAATGCAGCGAAATATATATTTTGTAGTTTTAAGTAAATAACTTTTAAATAAATAGGTAGATTCAAATAAACTTTTGCACGAATTTATTAAAGTTTTATTAGTATATATAAAAAATTCGATTTAATTTGTAATGCTACGACCTTCTCAATTTGCAAATAATTACAAAACGCGAATTTATTAATCGGAATCAAAACTAACAAAACAATTAAAAAATTTTTAAACCAATAAGAGAATCCAAATTTTACATGAATATACTAATAACGTTTTAGAATTGAATTTTAAAAAGTAATTATATAAATAATTTAAAATTACAGTAATTGCATTAAAATAAACAGTAATTAAAAAAAATTAATTAAATAGAAATTGTCAATATGAGCTACTGCAGTTATTGATGCTTATAATTAATCATAATTATGTAATAGTAGAATAATTTAAAATTTTTGTATATATTTTTGTTTTGAAATGTAATATATACATCCTTAAGTTAACGTCATTTGCCATGTGATTATAGAAATTATAGGAATTAGCCGCCTCTCATTGCCGGTAACATATTAGCACGACCTCGAACGGACGTGTAATTGCGACGTAATCCTGTTTGAATTTTGTAAAGTTCCGAAACTGGAAACTCAATGATCTCTTTTGTTCTCGTGGCAATCGACAAGATTTCGACACTTTCGAAAGATTAGTCAGTGAAAATGCCACGATCCAATTTTATCGAACTTGACCATCGTGGAATTATTTCTATTACGTAATGTATATGTCGTAATTCTATAGGAGTTACAATTGACACTCGTAGCGATATATACTCATATCGATATATACTCGTTTCCTAACTTGTGAAAGAAAATAGTTATAATTATAGATACTAATATTTTTAGAATTGTATTATTTATATTAAAATTATTTAAATTATTTAAAAGGAAACAAATTGTGAGTCGTTGCGGGTATTGGCATAATATTAATATATTAAAAGATCTACTTTGAGTTCATGATACTCTTAACGTTCGAACTTTTCCTATGGTATTTTTAACTCAGGACTCTTAATTCATAATGACAGTCAACATTTTATCTTTTGACCTTACATCGTTGATTATCTTTAATTTGGATGTTCAATTTAACCATTATGAAAGAGAATTCAAACCATATTATATTTGTTTTTCCGTAATTTAATTATTTATTTAAATGTACCGAAGAGAATTCAAGTTCAGAGTCAAAACGTTTGTGAATTTTATAATTAAATTGATTTATTATTATATTAATTATCGACATTAATAACTGTGACAGTTCACATTGGTAATTTATTTTTCTTTTCGATTTATTTTTGGAGCTCCACTGTTTATTCTTTTTTAATTATTTATGTAATTACTTGTGATTAAATTTAATTAAAAGTTAAGTAAAAACTTTCAATTAAAGATAATTGTAATTAATATTAAAATTATAATTATTAATAATAATATACAATTACAATAATAATATACAAAATATAATTATTTACAAATATAATTATTTACAAATATAATTATTTACAATTTATAATTTAATTTATATATATCCTATATTTCCAATGGAGAGGAGTATTGTGATTTTAATCTAAGACTCGATTATCTATTAATCTACAGTGAACTTTCTAGAATGTGTTTCATAAATCTATTCGATAAAATACACGAGTTACAACACGCAAGAGAAATAATTTATTCTTACAATGAGAAAAATATTATTCGTATGATTTTTCGTTGTCGATATCGATGTTGTTGTAACAGAGAGTTCCAGAGAAGCTTCGAGCCAATCGGAAATCAGGCAGACAAGGTAGTGGGGATTGCTAAAGAAATGTATGTGAAATCAAGCGACTTACATTCATTCCAATAATAGACGTTAGAGCAGCTACAAAGATGGCTAGTAAGTCCGTTATTAGAAGCATTAATTTGATTGATTTTTCCGCTTATGTTCAGTAGAAGCATAGACAAGTATAACGATTTTCGGATACGTGATATTAATCATGAACGTGAATCTCGTAACATTTGTGTCTGAATAATTCGAAGCAATCCTACTGAAAGAAAACATAAAGGAATAAACGAGTTTAGCTAGAGCAACAGGTGGTCGATAATGCACTGCTCATACACCGGCCGGTGTTTCATACAAGTGTTCTAACATATGTCTGTGCTTAATGTAGTTTACAGCAAATATTATTACAGCAAATATTATTACTTAATTTTAGTTGTGTATTTGAAAAATTAATCAATGAACATTTGTATGAGAATGGTGTAATTAATTAATGGGCTATTGGTGAAAATAATAATTTACATACAATCTCGAAACATTCATTCAAAAGAAGGGAAAGATCGGCTTGTTATCTGTATTTGTTATAAAATAAAAAGAGATTTGTTTCGTACCAATCAATATTAAAAGATAATTTTCTCTCTTCTGTTTTTTATAGATTATAAACTTGGGAAAGTTATCAATGAGGGAAAGACGAAGAAGGTTTATGAACTTCTAAATGATCCTACCTTATGTTTGCTGGAAAGCAAAGACCGTATTACCGCTGGCGACGGCGTAAAATCTCATGCATTAGAAGGCAAAGCGACGATTAGCACATCTACCACCATAAAGGTCTTCGGGTTGCTTAATCAAGCTGGTATCAAGACAGCTTATGTCAAATCCGCCGGTCCAAAGTCTTTCATAGCAAAGAAATGTGACATGATACCAATTGAATGGGTTACTAGAAGGCAGGCAACTGGTAGCTTTCTAAAAAGACATCCTGGTATGTATGTGAACGTCAATATCTTTCTCTTGAAATTAACAGAGTTAAGAAAATGTTAGAATGCACAATACTATTGATGTACAATTGTTTTAGGGGTACCTGAGGGCTACAGATTCAATCCGCCTCTGCAGGAAACGTTTTTTAAGGATGATGCTAATCATGACCCACAATGGTCTGACGAGCAAATTATTTCCGCGGGCTTCCAATTGGGCGACAGGAAGATAACGAAGGATGAAGTAGATATTATAAAACGCACTACTGTTGTCATTTTTGAGATTCTTGAGAGAGCTTGGACAGTACGTAATAGCTCGTTGATAGATATGAAGATAGAATTCGGTGTGGACTCAGATGGAGAAATTTTGCTAGCTGATATTATCGATAGTGATTCCTGGAGACTTTGGCCTTCTGGAGATAAGAAACAGATGAAAGATAAACAGGTAAGATTTTTTCTCGATAGTTTGAGACATTTTCGTCAATATTATTAGCTGTGATTGTTAAAAATTTATTATACCTGTTTATTAGGTATACAGAGATCTATTCAATGTAACACAACAAAGTTTAGAGACCGTAAAGTGTAACTTTAAATGGGTAGAAGAGCAGTTGGATTATGTTATTGAAGCACCTACTCCATTAGTTGTTATACTTATGGGCTCACCATCCGATGAGGGACATTGCCGAGAAATTGCAAAGCATGCTACAGCATTAGGTCTAAAACCCCAATTTCGAGTCTGCAGTGCTCATAAGGGTACTGAAGAAACTCTAAATATTCTTGCTGAATATGAAGGCAGCGGAGAAAACGTATGTTTAAAATTTCATCTTTTCACAATTCATTATAATAAACTTTCAATAGATTAGGTGAAATGTAGGTTTCATGGAATATTACTTTTTACTGAATCGCTGTCAAAATCACGAAAATCACGAATGCTTATATATGATTAATAATTATTATTGGTAATAAAAAAATATTACTAGAGATAACATATACAAGTTATTTGAATATCTTTTTTAATTAATAATCACAATGTTGATGATAGCAGCAATTTGCAACAACACAATATTGTGCAATTTTATCATGATATTTATCATTACAACATTGGTCACTAATTTGATATCAAACTTGCTAGGATGACTGTATCAAAAACTTGTACTGACCCGTCGAAGCGATCTGCGTTATCCTGTTATGTTTTAATCACAAAACTTGTTGATAAAGAAAATGATAGCTATAAAATGATTATTTATTTCCATTTATCACAAGCTTCTTATTTCTTTTTTTGTAGGTGGTACTGATAGCGGTAGCTGGTCGCAGCAATGGTTTGGGTCCAGTACTCTCTGGCAATACAGTCTTGCCTGTCATAAATTGTCCACCTTTGAAATCGGACAATATTGAACGAAGTGTGTGGTCCTCGCTTGACGTTCCTTCAGGTATGCTACATAATTTACATTTATAGTAATTGAATTTGTCTTCTGAAATGTAAAATTAAATTATATTTACAGGACTTGGCTGTACGACAGTCATACATTCAGAAGCAGCTGCACTCGCGGCAGCGCAAATCCATGCGATGCAGAATCACTTGGTTTGGGCTCGTTTGCGAGCGAAGCAACTTTCCAACTTTATAAATTTAAAACGAGCCGATGTTGAATTACGGAAGTTGTGAGCAGTGGTCCAGCTAATAATAAATAGCAATTCATTGCTTTTTCAAGAGTCTCGTGGATACATTGTAATACAATCGTGAAAAGAACTGTACATATTTACACATATTTTAGTGTATTAATTCATTTTGAATGCTACTGTTGCTTTGTAGCGATTGTTTTTTTATTTTTTTCTTCATACGTATTTGCTCACCATGTGGATCAAAATATAATACTTGTCTCATTAAAGTAACAGTGTAATTGTGCCATAGATTGTGATACGATCTGAATATTTTTGTACCAATGATCGCGTTAACTCTTTTCGTATATACTCTACTGTTATTAATTCTAGTAATACTTTACTGGTTTCAAGTGTGCAATATTCGTCTATTTCCACTTAAACAAATTTTCGAATAATATAAGAAGTTTTCTTTGTATGAATTTATATTACAATGTATATTATCTAAAATATGTTATCTAAAATAAAAGAAGTGCCAAGTATTGAATATCTCTATGTATTATATAATTATATTATTTTGAATTATCCTCATTAAATAAAATAATATATAACTTTATAATACACAGGCATATATATGTATATATAGAGTAATGTTGTACAAAGTTATCCTTCGATATTTTCATCTACGAAATAAACACGTCACAGTAAGTGAAAGTCGGGTTTATAAAAAAATTCAATTATATATGTATAAAAAATATATCTAGATTGTATATGAAAGCGAAGACTTGCTTACTTTCATATACAATTAATGTAATTGTCTGCTATTTACACGGATATACTTATACTTTTTTTATATACATGTAAATAAAAAATAGAAGCATATTGTTTTACTATGTACACTGAATATTAAACTGATTTCTTGACTTTTAGCTTGCTAGAGCTTCGATTTCCGCTATCTCCTTTGGACAGTTTTTCGTTAAGATTTCTGGACCATTTTCTGTTATTAAAATATCGTCTTCTATACGTATACCTAAACCATGGAAGTGTGACGGTGCATAAGGAGTCTTCGGATTTATGTACACACCTAAAGTAATGAAAAAAAACAAATTAATTTGTATTAATTTACAAAGTTCTTTGTCTTTAAGACAAATATAAAACATTCAAGTACCAGGTTCCATTGTTATTATCATTCCAGGCTGTATCCTTATGCTTCTGGATATTTTTCCTGTATCGTGCACATCCATTCCAAGATAATGACTGACATGGTGCGGACAGTACGCATATGCAGTTGCTAATAATTTACTTTCCTCTATATTTTTCGGTATCACATTAATGTCTTGCAACCGTTCTCCCAGAAGAAAACACATATGGCGGAATGCATTATCCAATGATGGCATTTCCTTCAGACTCTTTATCAAGTTTTTTTGCACATCGAGTACTATTTCATAAAGAACTTTTTGTTCCGGCGTAAATTTGCCGCTAATTGGCCATGTCCGCGTTATATCGGATGAATATCCGTGATACTCACAACCTGTAAGTGGACAGAAGTATAAGAAAATTTTGATTATGTACTAATCAAAAGATCCATTCTTTTCAACTGAATTTCTTGAATCCATTATGGAGAGAAAAAAAGAGAAAAGATGAACGGTGTAAGAAGTTAAAAGAACAGGCCTATAATTTTATATATCTCAACAGTACAAACCTGCATCCATCAAAACTAAATCACCGCTTTGTATAATTTGATTATTATTGATATAATGTATTATATTTGCATTCCTTCCCGCAGCTACGACAGGAGGATATGCCAAGTATTCCGCCCCATGCATACGACATTCATAATCTACAGTAGTGAATAATTGATGCTCGCTTATCCCTGGCTTTGAAGATTGGATTGTTTTTACAATAGCATCAGAGGCAATTCTACAGCTGTCCCGCATTAAATCGATTTCGCAAGCGCTCTTGATCAAGCGAATTTGATGAAACAAAATTTTGGGGGAAGCAAATATTTGATTGTCCGTCAATTTAATCAATTGACACAACTTCTTATGCAAGATCGGTTGAACAACATCCGCATGATCATACCATATAATGCTGCCTTTGTCTTCTTGTATAAGTGCTGCTAAGAATTGTTCAAATTCTGTAACTGGCAGACTGTAATCTGTGCCAAATACTTCTGTCGCCATTTCAACGCCAGTTCTTGGGCCATCCCATAATTCTGAATGTTCATCTCTCGCTCTCACAAATAAAGTATAAGATGATTTATCTTCTTTATACGTAAGAACTAAAATACTATCAGGCTCCTGACACCCAGAGAAATACAGAAAGTCTGTATTTTGCCGAAAGACATATGGTATCTTGTCAGACATATAAACCTTGGTCGATGAAGGTATGACAACTATTTGTTGCCTGTGTATGTTCTTGGAATTTGCCATTAACGTGACACACTCCACTAATTTAGAACGTCTTCTCTTAAGTTCCTGAAGCGATATGCCTGGCAGTATCTCGCCATGCTTTATCAAGTGCGGATGTGTTGTTGATGTCGGTTGTCCACACGCATGTGGGTGAGTACCTCGTGTGTATTCTGTCTTCGTTAGATTACTTTTAAGTGTTATTTTCGTCGAGAAGCATGCCAATAATTGACAACCTAAAATTACATCAACAATTAACCAAAGCTTCACACTGACTTTTTTTTAACATATAGATAGAATAAAATTAAATTTATTACAATTTAATAGCAATAATTTTCTTTCAAATTGGAATATTATTGGCATGAATAAGTTTCTTACCAAATTTATTCGGACTGTATCTCAGCCAATATTTTATGCCACTGAACATATTTCAAATATATTTGATAACTAGACGTTCACTATAGAATTTTATTTTGTATCTTGTTCACTTCGGACAACGTAATATTTTGTGATATTCAATGTAGAATTTAACCTATAAAATTTTAACCGAAAACAATGTGTACGAAAGGCAATCACCGTTTGACTTGCACAGCTAATATGGATGCATGTTTACATGAAAGCTGCCATATTACTTCATATTAATGCAATAAAGATCTTTTTAGCTAAACTCTCCTCTTGGAGAGAAAAGGAAGAAAGATGAATTGCACAAGTTTAACAAAAAAAATAGGCTTCTTGACATTTTCTCTGGCATGTACATACATTATGCTATAAGATAGAATTATAAAATTTATTATTTATTTTTTATATATACATGAAACATTAACTAATTTTTGCAGATTTAACAGAACTGAGAGACAAGATATCGCGCGGATTATCGCGCGATGACTGACATGGAATTAAGTATATTAGTACAAAATATTAATCATATTATTATAATGTTTTGTTGTAAGACTGTGTAATATTGTGGAATATAATTTTTGTATCAGCTACTGACACCGAATCTGAACGATGAACGCGAAAAATCGCGTATATATAGAGCACAGGTGGGATCAAATCTGGATTCACAATAATATAGATCACGAGTCAATCGCATTGAGCGCCCAGCAAACGAGAATGGATTGAAATGATTCAGATTTTCAGAAATATTGATTCACCAATGTTAAAATGAATGCTTTTCAATCCTGAATGCATTTTTATTCATTTATAGGAATTGGAGCATATCTCTATGCCTTTCAATCTAAAAATAATTAGCTTTTTCTGTGCATTGTGAATACTGTTCAATTCAAAATTTTGAATAGGAAATGCATTTTTCAATCCAATTGCATCCAATTGAATCCAATTGAATCCAAAAAAGTATTCGCTATTTAAAATACACATTTAGACAGAAAAAAATTTCAATCCATTTTAGTCTATTCTCGTTTACTGAGTGGCGAGCCACTCGGCGCCTCTATTGCCCGTATTCATAGTCAGGCCTTATATTTAAGTCTTTCTTAAATTTATCTTCAGATGCGCTCTACGAATTATTTCATTAGCTATTAAGCATCTAAATAAATTTAAGGAAGCTTTAAGGTCTGACTATGAATATGGGCATTATAATCATAATAAAAATAGACATCCACCATGAATTTAATTATAAATAATAAATCTAAGAATGTACAGGTTGTCTATAAGAAAACTTAGAAAATGAAAAAGTTATTCAGAACAGCTAATCTTGCCAAATTTTATATTAAAAAATTATCATATAATATTGTTAAAATATATTATAATTATTTATCGTTTAAAATATTCCTACATTCTTATTTAACTTTCTATTTATCTATTTATCTATTTAACTAATTTCAAGCATAGCAGCTTTTAGCATGCACTAATCTAATAATGTAAATATATCTATAATGTAAATTTCAAATTCTCACTATTAATCAACGGCTGTGTTCCAAAATTTATTGTCAGTACTGAAAATTTATATTGCACATAACATAAACTATAGATTTTCAGTAAAACTGGCAGTGAATTTTGAAATACAGCCTAAGTATAATGCAAGTGACTAAATTCATTATAAGTCTCGTTTTTTTTCGCGCCAACATGATCATGTGATCGCGGGGCGAGCGCAAAACGGGATTGAGAATCGTGATTGAAGGGAAACAGCTGATCTTGATAGAAGAGTGTTCGGATTGTCAGGAAAAGTGGAAGATCTTGCAATAAGGAAGATCTCACGGTCGTACGTTTTTTGACACGTATGAAATGTCAGATAGACCACGACGAGCGACATGTAAACATTGTAAACATGTCGCATGCTGAAGGCGCCCGATTACCGCGCTATCACGCGAATATTGGTGATACTAGTTTCGTAATAATCGGTGGGTAATCGAGCAGCCGATCGACTATTCGGATCGAGAATGAAATAGATGAAAATCTTTTTGTGTGTTTGTTGAATGCATGAATGTGTGCGCGTCAAAATAACGTTATTGTCATGTCACGCTCAATTGAGTTTTTAATCGCGATTGGTGAACTGACAGCGATGGATATTTACAGATGGTGACAGACGAGGACTAGAGGACGAAACGAGCGGCGAAGGTAGAAATTCCGGGCGAGCCGCCTCAAAGTGTGCTATCGCTAACCTCGTCCTTCTCCCATAATCGAATTCTGCATCCAAGAATAACAGTCGTTTGACAGTCTCGAGAATTCGTTCGAAGGAATGTTCTCTTGTCCTTTTTTTTTCTTTTAATTAATGTTGAGTTCAAGCTCGAGAGTTTGAGAGAGAGAGAGAGAGAGAGAGAGAGAGAGAGAGAAAGAAAGAGAGAGAAAGAGAGAGAAAAGGACCTAAAAGGTAATAAAATTAATCAATCTTGCGACAGTATTTTCTATTTATTGATCCGCGGAGAGACAAATTAACAACCGTTATGCGATTGCATGGAGGCAAGAAAAGGAAACAGTATTTTCAAAGGAAATGATACTATTATTTGTAACAGAATCTCCTAAAAGAGATCTATTTGTATGAGAGTATTAACGGATCTGGCTATACATTGGAAGTTTTTATGAATAAGATTATAAACAAGATGAGCAGCCAATTAAATATAACAGTTAGGCCAGAAGTAAGATTGGACGCTAAGTGGTTGAAGACTGATCTACAACGATTCCTTTATCGTGATGGACTGGCTGAATTGTGGAATGAGATGGTACGAGATGGTGAAATTGTTGGTTCTTTCAGTGATGGTTTAGTCAATGCTGCTGGAATCGTAGCAAAGAAAGGTAAGTAAATATAGAAATAAATAATGAAAGGAATATAAGAATAGATTTAATCTATATTAAGTTTTTTATATCTGTCTCCAAAAAATACATTATCTCTTTTTTGGCAACAGGAAAAATTTAAAAAGATGTTGAAAACAAACAATAATTCTAGTATATTAATATTAATTTTTTTTTAGATTTTTTATTAATTTTTTGTGTATATTTTTCAGGTGAAAATGGCCATTATTATTGTGGTATGAGAGTGTTGTCTTGTCTTTGCTGTGATGGAATTTGTGGTCCGCAACATGGCTGTAATTGTACTCCATGCCAGAAACTGGACGAGGAAGAAACTGCAAGAACAACAGCGATAGTTGAAAAGTCTATGTCTGCCAAGCGGATAATGGACTCGTGGGTTTGGGGACCTCAACCATGTAAATATATTTATATGATGTTTTATTTTTTATTTGTTTCAAACTACTTAAATTCTAATTTGAGTTTTTACTTAAATTATTATTTGTCTACTAAAATATACGGCAAGCAAACGTTTTTAAACTATGGATTTTATGTATATTTTATATTTATTATAAATAAATATAAATATTTTGAATTTTATTGTTTACATGAAATATCAGTGTTGCAAATAATTTATTATATTTTTATATATACTTGTATGCACAAATAATAATAAACATTATTTTTATATTTTTACTAAATTTCTATTGATATCTATTTGATTATGTTTACTCAGCTTTAACAGACTTGAAGGGATGCATCGATTTATCGATTAAGGAGCAACGGAAGCTATGTTGCGAAGTCGCAAATAGCACATTATCTGCTACACGTTTGAGACAACGCTTGATAGTCGCTCGAAGATACTTCACCGCTTTGTCTCGTCATAAACCACAAGAGATCAAAGATACCTCAAATTTACCAAAGTCTATCGGAAAATTACAAAAAACGTTGAGTATAAAATTATGTATAATATGTATGATTATAATAAGTCATATTTATGTTGCAAATCCTATTACATACAGCACAGGTCAAATTTCCTAAGTGATTTGTTTTCTCGTGCACACATAACATGCAGAGTATCGAAATACAATTATATGTTGATCCTCTTCAGAGTACGTTATTTTCTGTGTGTTTTGTTCGAAATAACACTTTAAATTATTCTTATAAATGCTTAAATTTTTGTTAATCGCAGGCCGAGATCTAACGAAAAGGCGACCTTAGGATTAGCGCGCGTTGGTTCACGCGCGGCCCTCAATTTCTCGTTCGCGTACTTAAGACGGGCTTGGAGATCTGGGGAAGACGTTGAATTTTGTAGTGAATTATTAACCGAATCATTGGAAGCATTGCAATCGTTACCGGAGGCGACTCTCTTTGATGAGAGTAACGTTTCTCAAGTCTGGTTGGAAGTCGTAGAAAGATCAGCGAAATTCTTAAGACAAGTCGTCACAGGGTATATACATCTTGCTTTTATATCAGTTCATTTCTTATACAACGAATAGACATATATGTTATTTATTTTCAGAGAGGTAACTACCGGACGATCGTGGCGTCCAGTGCCATTGTCAGATCAGCACACAGCTCTTTGCTTGTTACTGGAACTGGTTGCGCAAAGAGCCACTCTTTCTAGTTTATTAGATTCCGTGGTTTTATTACTTCATCTCAGTGGTAAAAATAAGAATCAAGACAATCGAGTTACACCACCTGGAAGCACAGCACCACTCGTTCCACTATTACGACGATTGAATATGATACCAGCGACAAAATCTCGCAGACATCTTGACAGAAACGTTACGCCGGGTCCCTGCGAAGTGCTACTTAAATATTTACGATTGCCAGACGACGACGCCGTATCAGTCGACTTAAGAAAAGCCGCAGTTATTATAATGTGTAATTTAAGCAGATTGGCCGCTCCTCTTTTACCACCTGCTAGTACAGAGTATGGATTTCCTAGAAATGGAAATGGCAAGCAAACATTTCAAGAGGTATTAGCTTGGGGTGGTGTCAAATTTGGAAATGGCTCTATCCCCTTTTATTGCGATGCAATTGCGGAATTGGGTATAAAGCAGTTGTGCTGCACTGAGCGAGCATTAATGATCTTGTCATTGAATGGCAATGTTTACAATATGTATCACGGATCCGAAACTCAATATCCACAAAGAGTGCACGGTTTTTCCGATAAGCCGATCACGATGATTGCATCTCACGCAGATGGTAAACATTACTTAGCGTTAACGCAAGATGGCTGTGTGTATTCCTGGGGCAATGGAGACGGCGGTAGACTTGGACACGGTGATACCATCTCCTATGACGAACCGAAATTGATCGAAGCACTTTTAGAGAAGAACATCATATTTATAGCATGCGGCAGTACGTACTCAGCAGCATTAAGCGCCAACGGCGAATTGTATACCTGGGGAAGAGGAAATTATGGTAGATTAGGCCATGGTAATTTCGACGATGTCATGACTCCGATATTAGTGACAACGTTGAAGGGTCACACAGTCGTACACGTGGCCTGCGGTAGTGGGGATTCTCAAACCTTGTGCGTGACCGCGTCCGGCATAGTCTTCTCTTGGGGAGATGGTGATTACGGGAAACTAGGTAGGGGAGGCACAGACGGATCCAAAACGCCAAAGATCGTCGATAAGCTACTGGATATCAATGTGGTAAAGGTGTTTTGCGGCAGTCAATTCTCCGCGGCGTTGACGGCTCATGGAGAAGTATACACGTGGGGAAAAGGTGACGCATATCGCCTAGGCCATGGCAGCGAGGAACATGTCAGATATCCCAAAGTCATCGAATCGTTGAAAGATAGAAAAGTTAAAGATCTGTCTGTAGGCACCACTCACATATTGGCTCTGACGGAAGATCAATTTGTTTATGGATGGGGTAGAAATGATTACGGTCAAATCGATCCTACATTAGGTCCCATCATTTCTGAGCCTACGTTGTGTCCAACGTTATCCTCTAAGACGGTCATTGGTTTGGCGTCAGGTCCGACCCAGAGCTTTGCCTGGTGCATGTCAGCGTGGTCAGGTGGAGCTAGTAGAGTGGCCTTCGTCGTCGATATATGCGAGGAGACTTTCCAATTGCTCGACACACTCCTGTCCAAGTCCTGCGAAGGCCTACCGGGAATACGACCGCCTACACAGGATCGCGAATGTCTGGCGGTAGCTACATTGAACTTGTTCCGATTACAATTACATACCATGTTAACGCATAATATTGATGCTAAATCCGTCGGGCTGGCAACTAGCAGTTCGCTATTAAATTCCTTAAAGCAACGCTGCGTCAACCTGGCAAGCGCGACCGGAATATTGGCGACAATTCAAGAAGCGGCGCAAGTGGTTCTGCAAACGGGTTGGAGCATATTGTTGCCAACAGCTAATGAGCGTGCAAAGACACTGTCTAGTTTCCTGCCAAATACATCGAACAATATGGAACAATCGAGTTCAGCGAATATATACATAAATAGTGGACAACGGTTTATGGCCGATTTATTAGTATCTAGTCTAATGGTGGATGGTGGATTGGAGTTAGCGTTAAAAGCTGCGATTAAAGTGGAAATAGCAGACATGCCAGACGAGAAGGATTTTCTAGATGTGGGCACATCGAATGCTGTTAAAGTAAAGATTGAAACAAGACAAGGGATGAAAGACGGTTTCAATTCGGGGAAGAACATTACAACTATATCTCTGCTTCAGCTAATACAGCAGTTAATTAGAAACGGTACGTGCATTACACAATCTAGACTGCAACAAGGCTCGCAGCAGGTGGATCGGAATGAGCATCTTCGAAGATTTGACAATTCGCCCAGTTTGAATCTTCTTTTGCGTTTCCAACGTTTACTAATCGCGCAAGTGTACGAGTGTATTACACGCAAGTCACGCACGGAAGATCTGCATGATCAGGAAATGATGGGCGCAGAATCTCTACTGAAGAAGTACATTGCACAAATCTGTGACCATGCGACCGAGATATTGCCGTTGGCTGCTGAAATAGGTGGTCGTTCTGTCAAAGATTTCATTTCCATCGCTGGGATTCTGAAAAGCGACATAATCAACGTATTACTTCCTGAATTAGTGACTTGCTTAATATTGTTGCAAATAGATTACTCTATGCTGCTCATTGACATGAACTGGATGGATGTAATTGCACCGATTCTGGATTCATTGGATCATTTCGTGAAACTGGCACCGACAATGGAAAAAAATGAAGCGGACGATTTGTCCTGGCCGGGGATCATCGCGCCGCTACATGGAAATAAGATACCCATCCAGGAGGAGCCTTCTTTGATACGGTGGGCGGATTTGGAGAATCACAATCGCGATGGCGGCCTATGGGTAGTGGTAAATAACAATGTTTATGACGTGCAGGATATCAGAAACGATGGCACCTGGTCTCCTTATGAAATGCTGCAACGGTACGTCATCGGGCGCGACGAAACTTCAACAGTAACGCAATGTGGCGTACCGTACAGTCAATTGTCGCCACCGCGGGGCATGATGGACTCCTGCTTCGTTGGTCATTATTGTCAAGCTGAACCCGATGAAAATGCACGGGTCACGATCGAGGTAACCGACGTTTGCTCATCTCTGCTGGACACGGAAAGAGCCCTAGGATTTTTGCTGGGCTTGCATGCTTACCGAATGCGACAAAGCTTGACGCTTCAATCGGCAGAGAAAGAAGCTGGTGTATGGCTCACTACAAATTTCTTGCGAGGAGGCCTGCAAGTCCTGCAACCGCCGAATCCATACGAGGAAGAGAAGGATGAAGCGAGAAGCAACACGTCAACTGCTGCTAACTCGCCCACGGAACCGCCGCTCCCGGTGCACGCGAAGAACGAGCAACAAAAGGAGTACGATGACCGAACGATCGCATTTATACATGCATTAGCAGAGGCACATAAAATTGACGATGGCCATGTCCGAGCATTCTTAACGCTAGTTGATAGATACTCCAAGACTAACAATCTATTCTCTCATGCTGATTTCTGCGGCGATCATCCCGTCGAGGAAATCAGTCGTGTTTTGATGGCTGTGATTATCAAACACCTTGGATTGGGGCAACAAGCGCTCGCGTTAGCAGAACAAGAATTAAAGACCATTAACAGTGCGAGACTGAGTAATCAATTAGCTGACATGGTACGAGCGATTTATCAGACTAAGTGGAACTTAGTGCGAATTAGGCAACAACAGAATCGCAGTTACAAGGAAGTTTGTGCGCCCGCGCAAGAGAGATGTAAATTTCTTCTATACGAGGTCAGATCCGCGACGAGTTATGAAGTTAAAGGATTTGAAGATCTGAAGTTACTGTATACCGTCCCTAGATTCAAGAGAGCTGCTCGCACAGTCTTAGCCGATATTCGTAAGAATAAAGATTCATCCGGCGGAGGTGGTAAACCGGAAGATATTTTGAATGCATCGATACAAAATGCTAAAACGAAAAACAAACCGGATGGAGATATGACGTCCTCCTCTAAGGAAGGTCTAACTGCCGCAACATCGTCCTCCGCAAAACTGGAAGATATAGCGGATATAAAGAACAAGATTATGCAGATGACTGAGAAAATTCGATGCGGACCGATGCAGTGGGCCACTGCCGATTATAACGGTTTAATGACAAATATTATCGAATTCGTCATCAATGACGGCATTGGCGGAGACGTTGAGACGTTGCGCCGTGCCATGTACTGTCAAATGCAACGCGCTCGTGTACGAGAACAAGGTATCTCTATGATGCGAGAGTTATTGAAAAGAGATTATTTAATACCATCGGTGAAATATTCTTTACTTAACGGTTGGCTCGGTTTGACCTATGAAAACAAATCTCTTAGCGATGGGATCATGCATTGCCTATATAATATACAGTTAACGACGCCATATCAAAAATCCAAAGTTATTTTAGCTGAAGCTGAGGTGATTTCATGGGCGGTACAAGCCTTACGGACGTATGTTGTACAAGCAGAGCTACCTAACAAACAGAAAGTCAGTGGAAAGAGCAGCTTGAATCAAGGTACTTATACTTGGTTACGAAAATTACCGAGAGCGAGATTCTTACTGACTATCCTTGGTATGTTGACTAATCATGAGTGTGCCAATGAGATCGGACTACTGATTAATTCGGGTCTGTTATCCAGCATCTTGACTTTATTGAGACAAATCGGACCATCGTCGGCAAGTTTCTGCGAGAACGGCGAGGGACAGGGACAAGGCGGTGAGGCATTGAAAGTTAAGACGGAAATCACGACAATTTATGAGGATGCCCTTCAAAAGAACAAGCCACCGACTGTTCAGCTCAGCGGAATGGAGTTGGCGGCGTTGATGAAGGTTGGCACTCGGGTTGTACGAGGAGCCGATTGGAAATGGGGAGATCAAGATGGCCCACCACCAGGTGTAGGTAGAGTCATCGGCGAACTTGGCGAGGATGGATGGATAAGGGTACAGTGGGACAACGGCGCGACGAATTCGTATCGCATGGGTAAGGAAGGTAAATACGATCTAAAGCTCGCTGATCCACCAACACCTCCCGATGATGATAGCAACGAGACCGATAGCAATACTTCGCTCGATGGAAATAAAATGGAGAACAGTTTCCGCGGAGAAGATCTACATCCGACCACGTGTCTCAAGTCGGCGTCAACGAACTTACTTCGGATAATCTTACTCTCCTGTGGCGTAGAAGCGGATAAAGTACCCGCGATATCCATCAAGATTCTTACTTCTACTCTACACGGTATAATATCTACTGCGAATAGATCCAGCGAATTGACTACGCATGTTCAACTAGCGAAACAGCATCACGAAACTTGGGCTACTTTTAGTCTTTTGAGAGCGATCGCAAAATCAATAGATTTGTGTAAGTCCTTGAGTTCACAAGCCTGGCTCAATCTTCTTTTGGGTACCATCATTGATGAAACCAAGCCTTGTCTTGAGAAGCAAATTATGATCACGAAATTACTAGCAGCTGTTTTGCCTTCGTGGGGTACGGAGACACTTTTGAGCAACATGATGCAGTTCTTGGAGAAGTTCTTTGGGATATTGGGCCAAGTGGCTCTTACGTGTGACATCGCTGCCAGTTCTGAGCTTCATTCAAATAAATGCCGGATGTCTTTGACCGCGTCGTACAGTTCTACCATAGTTGAAGAACTAACATGGTTGATTAGATTCTTGCATTCTCTTCCTGGATGGAACGAAGCCATAAACAAATTTCTTACCACAAAATTAGCGTTAACGGTGGATCTTTGGAACGAAAGCTCGCTATTCCACATACAGATGAATGAGAATGGTGGCGAAAATGGTCTTTGTATTCAACGGACAGTCATGGCGACCCTCGTTGTCATCGGCGGTTTGGATAATAGGATAAGAATTGGCGGTTTGGTAAATTCTGACGGTGAAGTAGGCACAGTTTGCAAGTTTACGAAACACTCGAAGATTGTTATGCAACTGTGGAATGGCAGTGGAACGCGAAAGATAGTGCCATTCCATGCGGCGAAGCGGATTAACGAGAAATTTCAATTGGAGAGAATGCCTTTAACGGAGAGCCTTATATCTGTCTGGGCTAATTTGTTTTTAGGTATTGCTTGTATGGATAAACGACCTGGTGGCATACCTGTTATTGCTGGTGCTGTCAATGCCACGATATTACGAAGCCAACAACAACAACTCGCGGCCTTGAACGCCGGAAAAGCCATGCTCGCGTATCAATCGAAATTGCGGAAAATCTTGAAATATTCGTTAATTAATGAAATCAATGATGATGAAAGACGTACTTCCACGCTTCTGCAGGAAATACTATTGCGCGCCACGAAGCCACAACCATTGAAACCGATATTTAAACGTAAAGAATTAGAGGAGGCCGCTCTAGCGGTCTCTCAATATCTAGTCTCTGAAATAAGACATACGCCTATTCAACGAACCGGCATAACTTCAGATCCTACTACCCCTACGTCTGACTGCTCACTGGTTTCCTTAACGTCGAGCCAGAGAAGACACTGTAAAAACAATACAACAACGAAGAAGAACTCTGCAACGGCGCCTGTGAGTCCTTTGGTAGCTGTGTTAATCGAAATGGGTTTTCACAAGAAGAGCGCCGAATTGGCTATCAAGAGTATCAGCGTTGCCGACCAAGGCAGTGTAACAGCAGAAAGTGCGGTGGGCTGGCTGTTGGAAAATCCGGACGCCGCTCTCAGCGATACAGAGACCTTGTCCAGCTTGGATGGACTAACTGATGGCAGTGACGATTCGATTAGCGAAGATTTGGATGATTCTCCATCGGGACAAGAAGGTGCTATAAGTAGTGGTGCACTACCGACGTACATGAAACGTTCAGATTTCCTGTCGGTCGATGAATACGCAATTTACGTGCGCGACAACGTAGTACCAGGTATGTTGGTACGATGTTGTAAGAGCTACGAGGAAGTAGAGTACGGCGACGTCGGCCAAGTAGTGAAGATCGATGCGGAAAATTTACACGATCTGAACGCGCAAGTTGCATGGCAACGCAAAGGCGGTACGTACTGGGTGCGTTTTATTCACATAGAACTGCTCGGCTATCCACCATCTTTGCCAGGTCCACCGCCCACATTGAAGGTCGGGGATAAAGTTAGAGTTAAGGCGTCCATAACTTTGCCGAAATATAACTGGGGATCTGTAAGTCATCATTCCGTCGGAGTGGTCACGGCGATAACTAATAATGGCAAGAATGTATCCGTAGATTTTCCACAGCAACACGGATGGACTGGCTGTGTTGCCGAAATGGAGAAGGTACCGTCCTGTCATCATTTTGTGGCCTGCCACTCATGCCTCCTGACACCGATTTCTGGTCCCAGATTCAAATGCAAGTATTGCGACGATTATGATCTGTGCGAGAATTGTTTCTACACCAAGCGATCGCACCGACACGGCTTCAATAGAATTACGGAACCTGGTTCGGCAGCCATTTATGCCGGAAAACCAGGCAGATACCATAGACAGGATCTGTCAGAATCGTATTTAATCGATGATTGGTCAAAGTGCATCAGGACTTTGAGCGTGTCTTCACGAGAAAATTGGGCGACGCGCCTGGTAGACGGATCCGGAAAATATTGGCAAAGTTGTGGATCGCAGGGCAAACACTGGATTCGCTTGGAGATGTTACCTGGAATCTTAATACACTCCTTGAAGATTATTGTCAATCCACAGGATAGTAGTTACATGCCTTCTGTAATAGCGATCAATGTAGGAGACTCCTTCACTAATTTAGTGGAATTAAGAACGATAACTATACGTTATTCAGATACTAATGTTATACTTCTTCAAGATATGAAGGAATATTATCCATGTATTGAAATAGCGATAAAACAATGTCGAAATGGCGGCATAGACTGTAAGATACATGGTTTGCGTATAATGGGCCGTCAGAACATGTTCGAGAATCAGCTTACGACTTCGGTGTCTTTCCTCGCGTCTGATTGGGAAGTTTTGCAGGAACAAGTAGCAATACAACGTAGCATCGATACGCCGCCTCAGCAATCAGCCGTGTACGTTTGGGGTTTGAATGATAAGGATCAACTAGGAGGTTTGAAAGGTTCCAAAATCAAATTACCAGTGTACAGCGAAATCCTCTCAAAATTAAAACCTATTCATATAGCCGGAGGAAGTAAGACTCTCTTTATTGTTAGCCAAGAGGGCAAACTATATGCTTGCGGGGAAGGAACGAATGGTAGGCTAGGTTTAGGAGATGATAACAACATGTGCGAACCAAAAGCCATACCTTTTCTGAGTCAATTTGTGATTAAGAAAGTGGCGGTACACTCAGGCGGAAAGCATGCCCTGGCACTCACTCAAGACGGCAAAGTATTTTCATGGGGCGAAGGTGAGGACGGTAAACTGGGACACGGAAATTGTACATCGTTGGATAAACCGAAGCTCATCGAAACACTGAAGTCGAAGAGGATCCGAGACATTGCTTGCGGATCGGGACATTCGGCGGCGATCGCGAGTAACGGCGAACTGTACACCTGGGGTTTAGGCGAGTACGGTAGATTGGGACATGGAGATACCATCACACAAACAAGACCAAAATTAGTGCAAGCTTTGGTCGGACATAGAGTCGTCCAAGTGGCTTGCGGTAGCAGAGACGCGCAAACTATGGCTTTAACCACCGACGGCTACGTGTATTCCTGGGGTGACGGTGACTTCGGCAAGCTTGGTCGAGGTGGAAGCGATGGTTGTTATACGCCTTTATTAGTAGATCGATTGAATAATTTGGGCGTCATACAGGTAGAATGCGGCGCGCAGTTTTCCCTCGCCCTGACGAAATATGGCGAAGTGTGGACATGGGGAAAGGGAGATTATTTTCGCTTGGGTCACGGTAATGATCATCACGTTAGGAAGCCCACGCTGGTTGAAGGTTTACGGGGTAAGAAAATCATTCATGTAGCAGTTGGAGCATTACATTGTCTCGCCGTAACCGATATCGGTCAGGTATACGCTTGGGGCGACAACGATCATGGGCAACAAGGCAACGGCACGACGAGCGTCAACAGAAAACCATCATTGGTGCATGATTTGGAAGATGCGAGAGTTAATAGAGTATCTTGCGGCTCGAGTCACAGTATAGCTTGGGTATTAGTCGATCAGCCCAGCAATGGGAATCAAGATCCAGTCACATTCCCGACGGTGAGAGATCCGTTAGGCCAGATGTGTCTAGGCCTGAATAATGCGCCGGAACAAAATGGCACAGTTACTGCGACAAGTGATACCATCGCCACGAGACCGTCGCTCGCCAGTATAATACTCTCGTTAGAGAGTAACGTCGCTAAACAGCAAGCTTTGCAACATGTAATAAACGCTCTTCTTATTATGCAGGCACGAGTGGCAATAGTAACGGCTTTGCAGAGTCATTCCATGTTGAATGGCTGTGCGTCGACAAAACATGCGCCAATAGCAGCCGCAACAGACATGATACCATCATCGGAGGGAGCTATGACATCGAGTACTGAGCACGCGGTTTATCAGAATGTCGGTGATATCGCGCAAGGTGGAGGAGAGGCTCCGGCGAACGTTGCCGAGGCCGTCAATGTTCCTACCAGTCCTAAGTTGACTCCCGAAACAGAGGATTATCCATTAGCCATGTTAGCCATGTCCATGTCCAGTTCCGCCAGTCTATCCTCGCGTGCCTCAAAGATGTCAACGAGCGCAATGAGTGTTATAGCGGCCACTTTAACATCCAACGCGCAAGTAGTGGGCGAGGATGGTGCGACAATTTCTGGTTTGGATGAATTTACATCGGCATTAACGGAAGATGATGCGAGAGTCCTAGTGGATCTGTTAAAGTTAGCGGTAGCCAATAGAGTCTGCGCGTCAGCCAAAGAGACGATATCATCAGTACTGATTGCTCTGGGAAAGGTCAATGGTTCCATTGGCAGTATGTTGCTGGAACTGTGCGTCACAGAATTGGAAGACACCGCGGCCAATAGCAATTGTGTCAATAATACACCTCAACCTGTAGTGCAAGAAACGCCGCACCCTTACATAGACGACACCACATTGACCGGCCACGTAAAGATACCCGGCGCGGAGGCGCTTCGAGTAGAATTCGATCGACTGTGCTCTACAGAGAAACGGCACGATCCGCTCACGATAATGGATGGAAGCGGCAGAGTGGTGGCGGTCAGATCCGGTAGAGACTGGACCGAATGGGGCCCAGAGATCAAAATCCAAGGGGATGAGTTGAGATGGCGATTTTGCTCCGACGGATCTGTCAACGGCTGGGGTTGGAAATTTACAGTGTACCCTATTTTGGCGAAAACAGCGCCGTACGAGCTTGGATCCGATAGAGCAGTATTATCGCAACCAACTATAGCTCTAGCTGAACATCTCCTCATGGACAACAGTTTGATAAATTCCGACAAGAACGTCGCCTCGCGTTTGGCCACCGCTCTGAGCCAGTGTAGTCAACTGAGCACTCTGTCCGCGCAGCAGAGGATGTGGGCGTTGAGAAAATTACAGGTGGTTTATACAAACGGGCCAGGCATAAAGCCCGAGGTGACACTCTCATCTTTGCTTGGTTCCCTACCACAAGCACTTTTAAGACAATATGCGTACGAGGATCCTATGGTTAGAGGTGGTAAGCAACTGATGCACAGTGACTTCTTCAAGGTTCTCGTAGCGCTCGCATGCGACCTTGAGCTAGATGGAATGCAATTTTGCTCTGAGATGCATAAGTGGTCCTGGTTCCGAAGGTACTGTCTTGCTGCTCGCGTGGCGAAGTCGCTTGTTGATCGTACCTCTTTGCCAAAAGCGTTCTGTTACGAAGTCACAAAACAACTGAACGAAATGGACACGATGGACGGAAACGCTGACTGTACAAAGGATCATGAGAACCACAATATATTCAAGCAAGGACATGACGAGCAGTTGCTGCAGTGGCTAAATCGACGTCCTGAAGATTGGACGCTATCATGGGATGGATCAGGCGCGATTTATGGATGGGGTCACAATCACAGAGGTCAACTAGGTGGCTTGGAGGGTCCGAAAGTTAAACTACCTGCACCATGCGAAAGTTTGTCCGCGCTCAGACCAATTCAACTAGCTGGCGGTGAACAAACTTTGTTTGCCGTAACCGCTGATGGAAAAATTTATTCGACTGGTACGACAAATAACTAATTATCCTCGATGGATTTATATATCGAATATTAATACTTTGCAGGCTATGGAGCTGCGGGACGTCTCGGGATAGGAGGAACAGATTCCGTTATGATTCCGACGCTATTGGAATCAATACAACACGTATTTATTAAAAAAGTAGCTGTTAGCTCGGGAGGCAAGCATTGCATCGCTTTGAGCTCGGAGGGTCATGTGTATTCCTGGGGAGAGGGCGACGATGGCAAATTGGGACATGGTAACAAGGTGTCGTACGATCGGCCGAAACTGATTGAAGATTTACTTGGTGTAGAGATTGTAGATATAGCTTGCGGTGGACATCACAGCGCCGCTATTACCAGTGCTGGTTGGCTATACACCTGGGGAAAAGGTAAGATATGATTACAGGCAAGTGAAGCGCCGAAATGCTTTTAAAAATATTTAACAATTACACATTTAATAAATAATTATTAGAAAATTAGAAAAATATTAGGTATAGTAAAAAGAAATCCATTATTTTTCCATTCAATTTCATGCAAAGATAATGGATTTATTTTTACTACACCTAATAGGTTTTTGCATTGTAGTAAAAGGATAATTGATTGCAGGACGGTACGGACGTCTCGGACACGGTGACAGCGACGATCAATTACGACCGAAAGTAGTGGAGGCTTTGCAAGATTACAAAGTGATCGATGTGGCATGCGGAAGCGGCGACGCGCAAACGCTCTGCGTAACTGACGATGATAATGTATGGAGCTGGGGTGATGGGGATTACGGAAAGTTAGGTAGAGGCGGAAGCGACGGATGTAAGGTTCCATTGAAGATAGATTCTCTGGCTGGGCTCGGCGTAGTTAAAGTCGAATGCGGTAGTCAATTTTCAGTCGCTTTAACAAGATCCGGAGCGGTCTATACCTGGTAATAGCATTATTTTTACTATATATTTATTTTTATTATACCATTCATTCTTAATGGCTTATTTTTTTAATTATTTTTTCTTATGTTTTTTATTTATTGTGCAGGGGTAAAGGCGACTATCATCGTTTAGGTCATGGCACGGACGATCATGTACGTAGACCACGTAAGGTAGCTGCATTGCAAGGGAAAAAGATCATTTCGATAGCAACGGGCTCTTTACACTGCGTCGCGTGTTCCGACAAAGGAGAGGTTTTCACTTGGGGCGACAATGATGAGGGTCAACTCGGCGACGGCACTACGAGTGCGCTTCACAGGCCAAGATTGGTACACGCATTACAGGGCAAGAAAATCACGAGAGTCGCTTGCGGCAGTGCGCATACACTAGCTTGGAGTACCGCAAAGGCAACGCAAAGCAGAATGCCAGCATCCACACCCATGGAATATGATCTGGTTAAAGATCTGTCATACTCTGTATTGCGTAATAGGCTGGTGTTGCTACATCACTTCGCAGAACTTTTGTGCCCTGCCTTGGCTATGTTTCCGATCACCAGTCACATCGGGCTGAGCAAATTAGCTCCTATGCTAGTGTATAGTATAAAAGAAGCGACATTCCGCAAAGTTATTCAAGCAACAATGGTTAGAGATCGTCAACATGGACCTGTGATTGAATTGAATAGAATACAAGTGAAAAGAGCTAGAGCTAAAGGTGGATTAGCTGGACCAGACGGTATCAAGTCAGTCTTTGGCCAAATGGTGTCGAAGATGTCTCTCTTGACACAGGACGTATTGTTTCTACCTCATAGAGTATGGAAAGTGAAATTCGTGGGTACGTATTCTCATTCACGTATAATTCGCGATTTTTTATTATTAGATTTCACAAAATTGTTAATATATTTACGTATATTATTTTAGGGGAAAGCGTTGACGATTGTGGCGGTGGATATAGCGAAAGTATAGCAGAGATGTGTGATGAATTGCAAAATGGTTCTTTGCCATTATTTATACCTACACCAAATGGTCGCGAAGATAATGGCACAAACCGAGACTGCTTCTTATTAAATCCCATGGCCGATTCCCAATTGCATACGAATATGTTTCAATTCTTAGGCATTCTAATGGGCATTGCTATACGAACTGGTAGTCCATTGAGTTTAAATCTAGCCGAACCAGTTTGGAAGCAACTTGCAGGTATATCTCTGACACCTGCGGATTTGACGGAAGTCGACAGAGATTATGTCCCTGGCTTGCTTTGCATCAGAGACATGGATCCCGACGAAAAAGTCTTTCAGACTTTAGAAATGCCATTTTCCACGCCTTCCGCCGCAGGACATGATGTGGCATTGTCTAATAGGTATTGCATTCAGTAATTTTCAGATTTTATAATGTTTTATTAATTATTTATTTATTTATATATATTTATTTGATGTATGTGAATGTATTCTATAAAATATTTTATATTTATACGATAAAAACTTTTTTTAAATTTTCAGATATCTTAAAATAACACCAGAAAATAGGCACGAATATGTAAGATTGGCGTTAGATTATAGACTTCACGAATTTGATGCTCAAGTAGCAGCCGTACGAGAAGGCTTATCGAAAGTCGTTCCTGTGCCTCTATTGGCACTATTTAGCGGTGCTGAACTTGAAACGATGGTTTGCGGTAGTCCAGACATACCGCTTAATTTATTAAAATCTGTTGCAACATATAAAGGTATATGTTCGATATTGTAAATGTATTGCATCGATGTACTTATATATTAATAATTTTAAAATAAAAATTGTCTTTTGTAGGTATTGAAGCAATGGCACCACTTGTTCAGTGGTTCTGGGAAGTCATGGATGAATTTTCTAACCCAGAACGATCGCTTTTTCTTCGTTTTGTTTGGGGCAGAACACGTCTGCCGCGCACAATCGCAGATTTTAGAGGCAGAGACTTTGTTTTACAAGTAAGAAGCCATTTATATATCATTTCTTTAGTAAGAAACATTAAAAGGCAGTTATTGTATACCGTACCGTTTTCTTGTCAGGTAATGGATAAATACAATCCACCGGACCAGTTTCTTCCTGAAAGCTACACTTGCTTTTTCCTTCTGAAAATGCCGCGTTATTCATGCAAAGCAGTTCTACGACAAAAACTGAAGTATGCGATTCATTTTTGTAAAAGCATCGACACCGATGAATATGCTCGAGTACAAGCTGCAACCAATTCCGACACTGAAGATACGGATAGTTTAGCGAGCGAAGAACACACTTCGCTTTAAATCATTCATTATGTGAAATGGTTATTTGTGTTTGAAGTGGCATTTCTGTTGACTTCTTTAAAAATGTGTTCACGGATTCTCCAAAAAACAAAAATCCTATTTTTCTTACACGGTATATTTATATACATATATATATGTGTGTATATATATATATATATATATATATATATATATATATATATATATATAAACTACGCTAATACTTAAATTACTAATACATGTACTGCTTTTGTAGCACGACCAGTCTATTGTATAGTAGATGTTAATAACGAAAAGTAAATAAATCACTAAGATTATTAGGGTTCTCTTAGTCAGTATAACATTATTTACGTCGTAGTTAATATCGAATAATTACTTAATTCCGAAATTTTTTACTAGTGTTTTTAGTCCAACGTCTAAACTAGTTAGTCTTCAAGAAATAGTTTATATAATGTCGTTATACATTTCGAAGTACATCTTTAGAAATATATTACAATTTGCAGAAAGTATTATTAAATGTTCCATGATTTTTAATGATTGCATATGTTGATCATACGTTAAAATAGTTAACCTGTAGCGAAAACAGTCACTAGTCTTGTTATTTTACTAAATAATCAAATCGCGCTATAGATAGGGGTGGCAGTGTCATCGGTTATTTTCTTTTCACATTTACTGAATTATTGATAATAAGACATATGACTTGACACATACTCAGTCACGACAGCGTATTTCGCAATCGAAATGTTCCGATACGATATCAAGGTCAAGAGAGTATTACTTGCATTGTCCCACAGTCTAATAATAAAATTCTGAATGTATATAAATCTGTGAGAATAAAGTTCTCGTAAAAGCCGTAATATTCTCCAGAATCTATATTGGCAATAAAGTTTTTTCTAGAAAATAAAGAGCTGATTGATTTTATAGAAAATATAATGTACGATATTAGATTTAAAAATAAGATTCTTTCTTCCTTAATACCTTTTAAATCTATCAATTTACATTTCTTTTTTAGATTTTAATCTCGTTAGCATTTTTTACAGAAAATAATCAATTTTATATCAGAACATATTTACTTTATAAGACAGAATAGATAAGTGTACAAAAAAACGATTACGTATGATAATATGTGGTATGTTTAATTTCATTCGACAAGAATTGATAAAAACTAATCTCATAACGAAATTAGTTTCTTTTATTATTGTTATGTGTCTTTTCAACACAGCAATATAAGATATTTTTAGTGTATAATAATAAATATAATAACGCACAGAATTATAAGCAAAAAAGAACATAGATAACAGACTGAGGAACACTCGAGCAACCAATGTAGTGCTTTATAAATTCCTCTCTTCTTTTAATATTTTTTTTCTTATTTCACATATTTGTAAACATATTGAGTAATGTTTTTGCGATTGACGTCATTTGTAATCTGTTTCGGACAAAAAGCAGTACGGAAACAGCAATCGAACACGGTACATGAGGCATGCGAACGCGGATATCGTGAGTGAAAGAGAAGTTAACGTTGAGAAATTTGATGATTCAATGAAAAATTCTTTGATAATGTACATACGTATATGTTGTAAGAGTGATTGTAAAGAATATACTACAGCTAGCAGACTGTAATTCAATCTGTTAATATTGAGATCGCACACAAGCTGTCTTTACGAGGCATATAAAATGCTTCGTTTAGTAAGAAATAAGGTATTTGATTTGAAATATATATATATATAAAACGATATATTACAAAAAAGGTTTTATTTATTTTTATAAAAAGATAAAAATCGTATATATTCCAATATGTCTTTTCATTACTTCATTTACAGTTACTTAAAAGGGGTCTCGGAAATAATCGAACGGTCACTACATTTAAAGAAAACGAGACAAAGAACATCGATGTTCCTAACAATGCCGACGTTGTAATAATAGGTAACTAAGTTTATACCAGTAGAAACAAAACAAAGAACTGTATTAATCGGATTAGCAGTTTAGATAATAATTGAATATTCCGTATTGTATATTAATTAAAATGAATTAAATGATTTTTAACAATATCATTTTTCGCATGTAAAATCAAATAGAAATAAATATCTTAACATTGATCTTAACGTTTATAGATATTAATATTTATTAACAATTTTAATAAAAATTTCCATGATAGGTGGTGGTAGCGCTGGTTGCAATGCACTTTATCAATTAGGAAAACATGGAGTTAATGCAATACTTTTGGAAAAATCTAAGCTTATATCTGGTACAACATGGCATACAGCAGGTCTCCTGTGGCATCTACGCGGAATATGCGACGTAGAGATGGAATTGATAAAAGCTTCGCGATTGCTTTATGCATCTTTACAAGAAGAAACAGGTATAAATCCAGGATGGATAAACAATGGTGGACTCTATATCGCTTATTCTCCTGTAAGTAGGAATATCTCCATGCAATTGATATTTATCCATTTTTCGGAGAATATCTATTGATTTCCGTAGGAGCGAGTAGTCGACTACGAAAGATTAATTACTAGTTGTAAGAATTTTGGTATCGACGGGTACATGATTGATCCAGTCGAGGCGAAAGAAAAATTTCCCCTCATAGATAAAAATGCATTCCAAGCTGCGATGTATTGTCCAGCGGATGGTACGATAGATCCTGCCATGTTAGTAAATGCATTGAAAAAATCAGCGGAAAAAAACAGTTGTAAGGTATTTTTATCCATTTTCTTCATCATCTGTTTCTATAACATACATATTTACATAATAAATTTAATTTTGTATTTCACAATAAATTTTATAATTAGCAATTAGTAAAGTTATTTATTCAATAGTGATGTGTGTGTTCTATAAAAAGGATTAGAACCAAAAATGATGGTTAATTATTCGTTAAAAACTAATCTAATTAAATATAATTTTTTAAGGTCATCGAAGATTGTCCGGTCACTAAAATTCTCGTAGAGAATGTTGACGGACATAAAATCATTCGCGGAGTAGAAACGCCTCATGGTATAATAAAAACCGACGTTATACTAAATGCGGCAGGAGCATGGTCCGGAACAATAGCGCAAATGGTAGGATTGGACATCCCATTGGTACTGATGAAACACGCATACATTGTTACTGAGCCGATGAACGTACGAGGATTGCCAAATATTCGAGATCCCGATTTTAATATCTACTTTCGAGTGCAGGGTGGAAATATAAATATCGGAGGATACGAACCTAATCCTATCATATTGAAATTTGTAAGTTGAATGTTAAGATTGAACCTAATTGCTATTATAGCAGAAACATGCGCACATGTAACAATTTAAATTCTATGTATTCTTGATTAATTCAAACGATATGTATTGTTTAGCCACCAGAAGATTTTTCCTTTAGTTTATACGAGTTGAATTGGGACGTATTCAATACTCATATTGAAGCGATGAACCGATTGATACCCACTTTGGCAACTGCTGGAATAAGGACAACTGTGTGCGGCCCAGAAAGTTTTACTCCCGATCACAGACCTATCATGGGTACAAAATTTCATTAATTTATGATCGATGCTTGTGTGTGACATAGATACTTGAAATTTAAAATATGATAATGTCCGAAAGGTGAAGATCCACGCTGCACAGGTCTTTATTATTCTTGTGGATATAATAGCGCTGGGATGATGTTTGGAGGTGGTTGTGGAGAACAAATAGCATTATGGATAATTAATGGACGACCGGACAAACACATGTTCAATCAGGACATCAGACGGTAAAAATTTATTCAAATTATTTTCATCAAATCTTAATCTGTAGAACAATTATATTTACTTATCGAATTAACTTTTATGTAAATGTATGAATAATTACGTGGGTCGTTTGATAAATTTCCATGAAATGGCGTTACAATCCATTTGATGACGCGACATTTCGAAAGATTCACTCTTCGAACCCTTCAAGCCAAATTTCAGCTAGAAAGGACGCATAATTCACGTTTAGTAGTCATTTGAAGTAAGCTGTCTCAAAGTCTGCAAAATACTCATTGACGGCGACAATGCAAATTTCCTCATTTGACGAGAATTTCTTCCCAAGTTTTTAAGTTTGGGAACAGAAAGAAGTCACACGGGGTCAAATCCGGAGAATAGGATGGATGAGAAATCAATTCATAGCCCAATTAGTAGTTTTGTCATTGCAACGGTCGACTTGTGGGGACGGTGCGTTGTCTTGATAGAAGAGCACTTTTTGCGCGCCAATCTCGCTTCAAATGACTACCAAACTATGCGTCCTTGTGAACTATGCGTCCTTTCTGGCTGAAATTTGGCTTGAAGGGGTTCGAAGAGTGGATCTTTCGAGATGTCGCGTCATCAAATGGATTGTAGCGCCATTTCATGGAAATTTACCAAACTTATCA
>Ga0157364_1000089_pt1 | contig 37882 bp, 25 predicted proteins | sample AttsexASBM2_FD_111476 | JGI IMG/M metagenome (GOLD analysis project Ga0157364, IMG submission 111476) | Fungus gardens microbial communities from leaf cutter ant in Ribeirão Preto, State of São Paulo, Brazil - Atta sexdens ASBM2 | ecosystem: Host-associated > Fungi > Mycelium > Unclassified ...
TATATATTCGGTCTGTTGTCATATAATTCGCTTGTTTTAGTTTGAAGATAGTTAATTAGAAGTTAAATTACAGGTAATTTATTATATGGAACTTTGTCATTATTATTTATATCGCTTCAAAAGAAATTCTTACGTATGCATATAATCAATTTTTATTGATTTCATATTCAAAACGCGTTTATTACAAAATTAGCGCATATTTAACCTGGTCTATGTTACTTATACACTGTAGAATTTTAGAAATAAAAACGAGCATTTATGTCGATAAAAGCGGGCTATTGTTTCTGTTTTAATTAGGTACTAATTAATTAGATTCTCAAAGTTGGAGATTCTACAGTCGAATAAAACTAAATCGATCACCTTCATAAAATTTATGACGTCGTAAAAATGATTTCTTAAGAAGGCGGAAAACGTTTAACGCTTTTAAAGTGTCAGCGGGGGAGTAACAAACTCGCCCGACGCGTATTCATCTTGCGAATCGCTAGACGGAATCACCCACGCGTATCTACCTCCGAAGGTGAAACAGCAGGAAATCGTTGCAGCGGAATAACCATCAAAATGAGACGTTGCTCGACATGTACATCGTGTCGACACCCACTGTCGCGCTACGCTTTACGCGCAGCATGTAGGACATTTACGCGTCGCGCGATTTTGACACGAAACTTTAGCGCGACGTCGTTTTCGGCGGTGCTTTCTATTTTCGCGCGCGAGAGCAATCGGGCCAACACACCTGGAGTCGATTCTCGACGGCGATGATTCAGGCGTGATCTTGCGACGGATTCAGTCTGGCACTTCGCACTTTACGCCAAAAGGCGAAGCGTCGACAGAGGAAATTGCCTACGTTGCCTAGAAGAACGGAGCATAGAGAATGCGTAGAAAGTATCTGTCATGGGGCAGGGCACGCAGATACGAATCGCCAGGAGGGCTCCGGCAAGAAGTACTCTCATTTTCCACGCTCCGGTGAACGGCGACAAGGTCTCGCGATGGGGTCCGGTCGAGAGATGGAAATGAGCGCGCACGGAGAGGGAAACGGCCGAGGCGCCAGGACAAAAGGTAAGGACGCGCGAACCAGCGGGGGTTGAGGAATGTGATAATAGCGCAGGTAACTAATTGTCGCATGGCAACATACGGCAACATACGAGACACGCGTTAGTGACGAACTCGACGAAACGGCGTTTGCCGGAAGAATACAATCGCTCGCTCCGTCTCGGCTGTGGTTGCGCGTCTTTGCCTGGAATGTTGTCGAGAATGCTGTATTTCGTTTCTTTGTTCACATTCCTTGTCATTCGATAATGTGCAAGTCTTCGGGGCTACGTGTATGAAATAATCATTTCTATATGATGTAATATTACGAATTTTGTTTAATCAAAATATCAACTTAAAAGATAAAAATTTTCATTAAGTTTTTAGAGATTTATAGAATTATTTTAGTAAAAAAATATATCGTTTTTTTCTTATTTTGAATGCTGAAAAAAAATTCTAGTTGAAAATGAACAAAGGCAATTGTGATTTATATTAATCAAAATTCTAATTATCTTAACTAAAAGTATAGATTCTATTAGAAAATTCTGAATTGTCTATTTCTAACCAAAATTTTAATTAATACAATAGGACATTTTCACTGTACAAACGATTTATATTAAGATAAGATATATTAATTTAAAGAATTATTCTTTTAAAATAATGTTTTTTTTATCTTAATAATGTTTATTTTATCAAACATATATTTATAAAATTTTAGTTTTGTACAATGTCGACACTTTCTTAAAATAATATGTTTTTTTGAAAATTTTAATTGTTATTATTGTAAATATTAAATTTTAAAAAATACGTTAAAAATTGGATTCAAAGGAGAAAAGAATTCTACCAACGATTAGAGAAGAGAATGCTTTAAAATTGAAGTCTTTTCTCGAAATCCAATTCTTTTCGCAAAAAGAGCAAACTAGAAATAAAAGAATACATTGAAAAGAAGTTAAGAGCTGCAGCCTCCTTCAGAGAAGGAGAAGGGTCATAGGGAAATCATCTAAACGAAGATAGTCAGCAAGTGACTTCGCATACCAGAGATTCCCGCGCTTAAAGCAGCGCGTTCTAGTTTTAGTTTTCTCGCAATTCGTTTTATATCTTGTGATTTCTGCTTCTAATTCCATTCTCATGACTGACTTCGTATTACGATGCGCATGTGCATAGCATATGGAATGTTATTTGAAGTAGAGTAGAAATCTCTTGTAGGAAGTAAATATTAATCGAGAAGGAAGGAGGTACACAGCTGCGGCAACAGATGTTTAATCGTCGTCTGACAACAAGATCGGCTACCGACTACATTACTACAAACGACAACCAATTCAGTAACGCCACTCCGAATACACGATTGCGGTACACGTCTCTTAAAAAAAAAAAGACAAGCCTCCGATAAAGTTGGTGATAACAATCACGTAATTTACATATTACTCTTAACAAACACTGTGCTTGCAGCGATGGAAGAAGGTGCATTATACTACATAATCACGAGCTTACGTGAGTGGAATGGCGGGTTTTGGAGATATACTGCCTTCTAATTAAGTGCACAAACTATACTCTCTTTAATATTATGTATCGAAAACCATTCTTATTGTCTCAGTTAGGAGGAGAATCACATTTACCAGAGGTATATACGAAGCGTAACTTATAGAGCAATATATGATATCATGTCGGATTTAGATAAATAATCTATTAACAACGTCTAAAAAATTGAAGAAAAAGAACTGTTCTCCTTGATCGTAAAATTGCGATGTCACTATGAAATGACGAGCATGAAAACCGCAGCAAGCCTTTCCTGTATGAAATACTGTGCCGTGCACTCGTTTTAGAAATTAATGTTGAACTAGATGATGGAGAGTAATTGTAAATGATTCTGCCAATCGTGGGAATCCGCGCTGATTACATCGCAGGCGTCTAAACTGCTTGGAAGATGTAACTGATGATTAACTTGTGGTTGGCTCGTTACATTAATCATTTCCTTAGAACAAAATTCTTTTGAATCTATGAAACGATCATTCGAAGAAAAGCATAGATCTTTATATTCATTTATGGACGTTCAGCGTAATTGCCTCGTTACTTTTAGAAAATTCCATTCAATTTCGTAATTTGAGTTCGACATGATCTTGAACTTCGATTATTTTATACTAAACATGATGATATGATTATCAGTAACTGTTATCATGTTATTGAGAATTAAAGATCGTACGGGGGCAGAGTTAAGAATTCGTGAAACGCCGGAATGTAAAGATATGTTAATAGAACTCGATGCGCTCGATTAAAGAGAGATAACGATGAATAGATGAAACAGAAAAGAATCTTCCTGTGGAAGGAAGAAGAATAAGAAGGAACGAATGGGAGCCTCCACAGACAGAAAAGTAATGAAGCAAAATATAAAAACGTTAAATGGTGGGAACTAAACAGTCATTTCGGAGTGTTGGAAGACAAAGGATAACGGAAAAGATGATTTGTAAGATAGCTAATGGAGGCGGTGGAACGAATATAAAGGAGTCGAAGCGAGCAATGCTTCTACTAGAATCGGTCGCAGTTAACGGTTGTAATACGAAAGGGCACACTACCGGCTACCTTAAGAGAGCATTTTGCTTATTGCCTTAAGAGAAACACTGCGACATTACTGGAGGTGTACTCGGAAGCGATCGTTCGCGGAGCGGTGTTAGATGTCGATCATGCGTATACCGGTTGTTCGCAGGCGAGTAACAGATCCAATCGCGGAATAAAATACACGATAGCTTCATTCAATACTTGGAAGGCGGAAAACGAATCAATGTGACGAAGCAGCTGCATAATGACGCAATTCACGAGTTGCATCCCGGATGCATTACTTTAATATAAGAAATGAGTTAGATCAATCGTTGAGAACAGAACAATTTTTATTAGCGAATCAATTGCAAAATTGTTTAATGACGGAAGATATCAAGGGATCTTACCGTGCTTTTCCTCAAATCCAAATATGACTGAAAAATTAATTGATTATGGCAAATATACTTTTTACGATCAATAAATGGGATCAACAGTTACATCGCTGAGGGAAGCAAAGAGTGAGATAAAAAGAGACGGAAAAAATTTGTAAACATATAAGTGTCAACGTTATGAAATCGTCGTCGCGCTCGACTTTGACTAATTCCGTCTCGTCTAAGAACTCAATTTCGCCGGAGCAATTACCGCGTGGCAAATGATTTCTGTCCCTTCTCTCTCTATAACATTCCACGATAATGACAAGGGTATGGGGCACTACAGAGTGGCGAAGAGAGAAGAGCACACACAAGAGAGACCGAATTCCCAGAAGACGATAGAGAAGCGTCTCCAAACAAAGAGGATCTTGTTCTGTCGCCTACGCTACTATATGCAAGAAGAAAATTTCATGGCGAGCACCTTTGACTTACGATAAGATGACGTGGTGCCTTCTTTGATAACCGATTAGTGAATGATATTAATTTTATAGCATGAAATATGAGCTCTGAAATATGAGGAAGAGCACAAAAATTTATTAAATATATGTTCTCTACATTTATCTCCAACTATTTAAGCAAGGAATAATTGCGTTTATAAATTGTTATTATGCGATTTTGCAATCACCTAGATTTAATACTAGAAAATCTAAGATGAGTTTAGCCACTTTGGAAACCTTTTAATGTTTCAATCACAAATATTATATTAGATCTAATAATTTCGGTTATATTAAAATATTTAATTTAATCTCTCTCGTTTAAATTTCTACAGATATTATATAAAAATACGAAAAAAATGAATTATTAGCTAATGACATTTATATATGTTTGTTTATTAATGCTTGTTATTTCAAAAAGAAAATTGGAGGTGCACATATCTTGTGGATACTGAGAAACATGCGATGTTTACAGAAAAAATCACCTTGCGTGAGATGAAATATTAAAAATAAAAATCTACGCCCTCATTATAATAGGTGGCCCCCAAACCCAAATCCGGGAACAATTTTTTAAAGTCGGCCGCTCACGCGTAGGAGATTAATAAATCGCTATTAATTAATATCAAACAAATACTCGACCGAAAATCTGAAAATAACGGGAATTCGCGGTCGTAAAGACACGGCTGCTCGTGTGCCGTTATGATGACGTACGAAGGTCGTCGTTCACTCTGAAGGACTAATGAATTTTATAATTAATATCATTATAATTAATCACGGACCATCATGGACGCTCGTCGTTTGTCGACGATGATGCCTCCTCGCCACAAGAAGATATTTGACGGGCTTTTCCGGTACGATAGATCTTGGGCGCCGCATCGATTATCTTCTCTCGTCGGATCGTTCATCGCGTACGTTTGTTCGATCATAAATCAAGCGGCAAGTCATAGGACCCCGTTGAAACGGGGCCCCCGGGTCGTAAATCGCGAGACGTCTCCATCGCTCGTCGTCATCACTCGCCGCGGCCGTCGCAATAATCGAGTGCGAATCCGTCGCGGTTTTACTTGGCGCGTTCCGAAGACTTGCGGAAGAATTGCCCACCCAGTGATTCTTCGCGCTGCGCTGTGCCGTGTTCTTCCTTCGTAGCGAAACGCGCCCACGCGTTCCGAGGCGGAACGACGGACAGAACCCTTGAAACGATATCCGTTCGATCATCTATTTTGTTTTGCGCATCTGGTCGCCTCGCGGTAGGCCGTCGCAATGTAGACTCATTGTCAGATAACACGATCAGCTGGTTTCGCAACTATTCCTCCGCGTGTCGTCGATGAACCGTTCTTATTGTTGTTGCCTTCATTCGCACGATCGATCGCTGTAATCCGAGATGGATCGCATATCGAAACGATCGAACCGTAAACCAGATTTCATGGGCTAATACATCGTAGACGAGCGTATTGCTAACGCGTTGAGAACACGGGAAAATCAAAATTGACATAAAGCTGCCTGATCGGCATAGAGAAGTGCTGTAATAGCGATCAGCGTTGGTGAACGTAAACGTGTTGGGATATTTATTGGCTACATCTTATGTGCACCCACTGTAACTTACTCAGCTAGAATGGCGAAGTGGACATTACATTAGAAATAGTCGAATGTATCGGTTTGCATATTCTTCGAGATATATGTGAAAGTAACGTCAAGATTGTTATGCGAATATTTCTTAACGTTTCATGTGACGGGGGGTGAAATGATAATTTACATGAAATACTTTAATAATATGAATAATGGCAAGTTAAAAATTATAGTCTTTTAAATATTGCTGAACTGAATTATACAACATAATGTTCGCAGAATTTCTATAAATAAAGTTGAAATAGTATTTTACAGACATATATGCAACGTACTCTCTAAATTCTTTAGAATGGAATCTCACTCTAAAAAGTGAAAATTGAGTCAGTCTGAAAAAAGAGTGGCTCAATTTTTAGTCTTTAAAAGTGAGATTTCACTTTTCAGAGTTATTCTAAAAGTTTTATAGAGAGTATTTTTAATCTTTAAAAAATTTTAAATGATGAGATAAAGATACTCTTTAGTTTTTGTAAACCTAAGTAGAAGAATGCAAATACAAAGCATTTTCTCTTCAATGAACCGGTCATTCCAATACAATTCTCAAGGGTGCACGTGAGAACTATGCTCTGACAGAGAAAACTACATCGAAGATCTCGAACATCGTTAATGATTGAACAACAGTATCGGAAGAACAAGCATCCGTTGGAAGCACTATGTTAAAGCCGCGTAATGAGCCGTCACTCATTTTCTGCGTATAGATTATCGTACCGGCTCATTTCCCTTCACCCTAAGACCAATCTAAAAACGTTTGAGTGGCTCGAATATATTTCACAGTTGAGAACTTGATGGCGCTGGCTAGCAAACTTACAGATCGATCTACGATCGTATCTAACGCCATTAACAAAGTGTCGTAACAGCGACCGGAAAGCATCGCCGAGTACGGTCCAAGCGGCGATTCCTCCGAGAGACTGTCTAATTGTTATTAATTAGTATGATCACTGCGGCTGTTCGTCTCATTTGAGTGAAACTACATCGATAAGCGGCAACCTATTAACCTGTTACAAGGTGAACGCAATTAGAGACCGTGAGCCTCTAATTGAGTGTCTATAATCTAAGTACCCATTGGAGCAACGAAGTGAGCGATCACCATTAATATCGTTGCAGTCGCAACGCTCGTAAACAGATAAACGAAACGGATTGAGCGACGCACTGGAATTGCCGTTTTACATGTTTCTTCGCGAAAGGAGAAATATACGCGGCCGCCGGTGGAATCTGGACCAGTGTGTGTTGCAATTTCAGTGGTAAGAAGTTAAACTGGTGCGAATCTCGCCTTCATATATCATCGCCGCATGATAAGACAAAACCGCGAGAGAAAGACTCCATAAATTTCTCTTAATTGGCGATCGCAATCCGATGAGCGGATTAAAAAAGACCGATGAGAATCCGCTTAATCCGCGTGGCGTAAATATGCAGGCGCGAATAATGGCACAGAAGCGGAAATATGCGCGCTATATTTATAATACCGTCACGTAACGCGCGAGCCTTAAATTAACCGGTTAAACGTCTGGCCGCTCCGAAAGTTAAGTAACGAGCAGGCACGGCACTAAAGATGTTTCGAGCCGTACCGATGTCTGCGAAACGCTGACGTTGCATCGGCGAGTAGAATGCCGGTGCGTGTCGGGATGCGCTCGCGGCGCATTCGCGAATCGTCGACTTGACTTGACAATGAATTCGAACGTGGCACGATAAGTAGCGAGATGCCCTTGTGCCCTGAAGGGGAATCCGAGCTCACGTTCGCGAGAAAAGGAGGATGAGCACATTCGAAGTCTGGAAGAAGAAGCCAGACACAGAGAAAGACGCGATCGCTTCGCTTAGCTGTTCTTTCTGCTTCTTACAGCCGTATCGAGTGAATAGTTCCCAGAGAGGCTTCGCTTGGTTACTCCCAAGATCGATTTTTATCGAAGTAGTAACCGACTTACGTTTAAATTCGTGTATATTACCGTAACGGATCAGCAATTAAGAAGAAAAAAAAGGCAAAAACAAATTTAAAGATTATGCGCTCGAATTGCATTGGTTTCAGGATTAAATTGAAAGATTGATTTAAAATGCTAATTTCATAGTTCAGTTATAAAGTTATGCTCTATTTTCAGAGAAATTTTAATTTTAACGTTATTAAATATATATTTGAGGCAAAAAAACAATAAAATTAATTGCAAAAATAATATAAAATAATTAACATAACAACATTATTTATTCATGTCACTTTATGAATATAATTTTTAAGTGATCTGAAATATTGCAAAAATAAACTTATTGACCAATTATTTGCGCAATTATTAATTTCGTCACATCTCAAATATGAAAGTTGAAACAGACAAAGATATCAACGGATATCATTGCGATTATATTGATATAATAATAATCTCGATAATATTAAATAGATCTTTTCAAGTTTACTCGACGCTAATTTTCAAGTTGGTCGCTCGTCCGATTGAGGATTTTTCTTCAATGAACCGAAACCTACTTTCTATAGAGATGCGCCTCCATTCTATTGTCTAATTCAAAATCGTTTTGAAGAGATTTAATTTTGCTACGCCGCAATATTGCGGTTTCATAACAGACTGCAGACCGATTTAAACGATGTCGTAGAACAAAGCTGGGGATCGATCGTGTGCGTGTAAGGATGAATCGCGAGACATCGCAAATGGAGTGTGAAATTTAGGGTTGCCGTGATGGAACGATCGATTGTTAAGGGGGAGCTTGGTATTATCGATTTGCCATGACGTCGGAGCCACTGGCTGTGAAACTCAAAGCGGATCCACTAATATATTAGCTAGTATAAAGAAGGAAATTGCAAATATTCGTTATTTCGTTATCAATTGATTTATCGTTATCAATTTATTTCGTTATCAATTTAAACTTATAAATTGACTCTGTATTAGTGGTTTGGAAGATTTCTCTTTTCTTTTGCTTATAAATAAATTATCTTAAAATAGTTTAATCCACAAATATTCTTCTCTTTATTTCGTAATCATATCGTTATGTTTTCTTTATGTTAAAATATAAATCTAAAAAGAAATTAAACACAAATAAATAAAGGAATCGAGACAATTCGAATGATTAAGCCGAAAATGTGTTTGTAAATCTGTTTTGATAGCAATAATATTATTCTAAACATATATGTGTCTTAATATTTGTAAACATATATTAAATCGAAAATATTTAACGTAAGTCTAACCGTTTAAATTTCATGATGGTAATATATATATATATATATTTCATTAGTTTTTTACAGTTCGCTATTTACTGATTCGCAAATATCGCGCGAAATCATATGAAACAATACTGACGCTTTAAATTTGAAAATCAGCCATACCTTCGTATCCGAAACTTATTACTCCCAAAGACCATCGTGCTGATACTGCCCACTAGATTGTACACACTCAAATTCAACATCTGCCCGATGAGCGAGTTGCCCGACGAGCAGTCGCAATCCCCCGCTGTAGGAAGCTCAGGTCATTGTACACTGGTTCTGACAATGCGTTTCCCTCGCCCCCACACTATCTGACACTATGGCGATCGATGCCGAAACGAATCATGCATCTGTTGTCATCTCTTATTCGTATTTAATCATACTTTATCATTAATTGGAAGAAGTGACGAAAACAATGGAGAACGCGCGAGCCTGGACGCGATCCGCACTCTTTCCACGGCTATCGATCGCGCACGTACTCTCTGACAGCTGTCAACGAACGCTGTGAGAGAACGTGAATGTGCGTGAACACGATATGTACTCCGCGAGCGCTGTCAACGGAATGAGTCGGAGCAGAGTTCGTGCAGCGTTGGTGGAGGGACGTTAGTAGGGGGAAATCCTGAAAGTGGGAGGTTGAAGGAGAGAGAGAGAGAGAGAGAGAGAGACAGAGAGAGAGACAGAGAGAAAAAAAGTGCATGCAAAGCGAAAAAAAACATAATTAATTTTTTATTCTGATGTATGAAAACGAAAAGTGACTCGTGAAAAAAAACAATTTTGCATAGAAAAAACGATTTTGCTAAAATGTAAAATGTAAAATGTAAAAATTTTACTAGATACAAATCTGAAAATAATTTTGTTGGATCATTAAAGTAATTATGTAGAACGTAATAAGCAAGTAATAAGCAATGCTGCAAAAAGTTCTGAAGTTCTAGTAATTAGATTTGGCGTCTTACATATAATTATTTTAATAGCTTAACAGAATTATTTTCAAATCTGTATCTAGTTAAATTTTTAAACACTTTAGCAAAACCGTTCTTTCCATATGTTTGGAATGATAGTAGTGATAGGTAAATGGGTCGTATACACAGAAAAATACTTACTGCAAGTAATAATTATTTGTCCATATATCTCAAAAGTTCATGTATCTCCAAATCTATATCTTAACTTCATTACAAGCATCAAATTTATTCAAAATAAATTCTGAATCTTAATAAGTTTTACTTCAAGATTATTAAATTAAAACAAATTTGATTTGTTTATTCTACAAAGTCGTTTCTTCAATCGATTTTATAATATAAAACAAAATCTTATTTTTTGAGTACACAATAAGTTTTTAAAATTTGTAATAAGCACATTTTAAGATCATTATCAATAAAATATTCTTTTAAAGATAACTGTTATTTAAAAGGAAGAAAATAAATTGAGTAATCACTTTTCTTAGCAATAGAGTGCTATTTTTCTGTGTTTTATTTATTATTATCATCCATGATGATCCGAAATGTCGCGAATCGAATGTAGGTAAAAGCGGCGAAACGTGTTCGCACCTCTGAATGTTAATGTCGCTGACAGTTTTACCACTTATCACTGCTATGCTATGTCGGTGGAACCGATGCACTTTCGCGGAAACCGGTTTAATCCGACGTCTAGGGCACCGCTAATAGACCTCCATGAAATCTACGTGGTTCAACCGCATCAGCGATGATTCTAAGAATAATTCATTTTGTTGTCCCGATCGGATATGAAAACGTGGCGACAGGGGATTGGCCTTTAAGCCATCGAACGTGCCATTTCAACGATAATACGAGGCCGAAGATAAAACGCATACGTCGCGGAATTGTTCACCCGCGACGCACGCTCAACTTGCTCTTGCCGACCCGCATGCTTGGGTCGCGAGAAAGAGGATTAATATTCCCAGCGGATGGTTCTTTAAGCTAATACACATTCTTTGACATCGGCGGCCACGTTAGCCGGTCGGGGCTATGATTCCGCGGTAACTTGCAACATCTGCACAGTCGTAACTCGCTCTTCTAGGAGGACAACACTCGTAAGTTACTATCGCGACGGGTGAGCTGCGCGAACGCTGTAATTTATATGTTACAACTGCCGAAGTTACGAAGCGAGACTTTATAACCGCGGAGATTCTCTCAGCTAGTCAGGGAAATGGAGTTCGCGGAGACGCGGTAAAACGTCACTCCGCGCCGATCCGCTTCAGCCCTGTGATCACCGGCTGCGCGATCAGGAAAGATGTATGACAGCTAGTCGAGAGGAGAAAACGCACGGGTCATCGATAAGCTGTAAATTAGCGCGGGTGACAACGACCTCGGCAGGATATCCCGCGGGAAAACGCATTTCCCGTGTCGTTCGCGTAGGATCGCGCAGTTAATTCGAATCCTATCAACGTTGCGCGCCACGAATAATCGATGTCTCCGAGCTTATACCGAGCATATAATCCCAGCGTGTGTAGAAGGCCAGGCACGTATCTGCTTCTTCTCTTCTTCTCCTCACTACACCAAGCAAATGTTTATTAGAAGCGAAGGGCGATCCATCGTCGGGGATACGGCTCAACATTTTTAACAATTTCCTCGATCCGCGAAGAGCTTCGGTCCTCCTTTTTCGCATTCTCATGTAATAACAGGTCTCAGCTCTCGCTGGGGATCGACCGGCTCGCTCGCTTGTCCCGAGACAGAAAACCGGCACAGCCGCCGGCGATTGTCGTAGGTAAGTGAGTTTGACGTACACCGACATCGTGTATACCGCACCATATGTATTCCACGGTTCCGAATACCTCTCTACCTCTACTTTCCTCGCACTCTCACTTCACATACAGAATCTATACGCTAGTCTTTCCCTTTCTTCACCTTGTCCTCGTCCATTTTTGGGATTATCCAATGATTGACCGCCTTGGAGAGATTTTCAAATATTATTAGGAGCGGAGATTAAGACATCTGAAGAAAGAGAGAGAAAGAGAGAGCTCATTGTTGAGATTGCTATGAGATCTCAGTTGATCGAAGGAAACGTGACCGTCTTGGAAAATTGAATTCGAGATCGTGCACGATCGTTCGTACATGAGGCTCGATTGCACCGAACCTTCGAGTGACAAATAGCGTTCACGACTTACCGTAACTCTTACTTGTCGATAATGCCGACTAAGAAAAACAGGGATACCTCCGATCGCTCAAATATGGCTACACATAATGTGAAGAACATAATGCTTAATAACTAAACTATCTATTTCTGTGCATTTGTATCTGAGAAGTATACTTTAAGATATATTAAGATATATTTCGATAGGCGTCAGAACTGGCGAATTTAAAGAACAACGGTCATTGCGAGGTTATTGCCGTTTCGCATCTATTCTTACTTACCAGACTGCTCGTTCGAGGAAGAAAGTACGGAAGAGGAGTAATGTCCCAAGTTTAGATGGGCAAATTTCCAAAATTTCAACTGACAACAGCTAAAAAATAACCATTTTGGATTCATAGAATATGAAAAAATGTAAAAATAAGATACGAGATTGATGTTCTTTTAGCTTTTTAATTATGAACAAAAGCTTTAAACCGAAAGTAACATCAAGAAGTTATTCTGCTCAATATCTAAATTATCGTAAAATAAAAAATAGATATTGCATTTAGTAATATATAAATATCTGTTAATCTTTCGAAGTTGACGCTAAATTTATAAGATTCAGTTTATATCAATCATTCAGTTTATATCAATTAAAAAACACTAATTAACCAAAATGATTCTATTATAAAAACATGAATACTAAAAGAATGAAGTATATATTTTAACAAAAGTAATCCAAATTTGATTAGATGTAACATTAAAAAAATTTAGTCGTTTGATTTTTGACGAAAAAAATTTATAATTGAGTGGGTCAAACAAAATCATCGGTAACTTCAAAAGATTAAAAAAATGATAATTTGTGTAATATCATAAAATGCGTTAGTTATATCTATTTTATTTTAGTGTATCGATAAACTGTTATCGATATAACAAGATATGCCAACAGGTGTGGCAAGAAAAAGTAATATTGATCATTTGTTAAGAAGATATCATTCGATTAATTATCAGTAAAAGAATATTAGTATTGAAATTTCCAAAGCGGTAGTCATGAAACACCGAGCCACATTGTATTTTATCAACGTGCACCGAGCACAAGGCTGTTATCAATGCACTTCCGTGGAAAAAGAAGACAACGCGCGCAGTAGAAAGTGCGTTTACACTTCGCTCTCATTCCTGCGAATGGAATGACAGATTGCAAAAAACGGGAACGACGGCTAAGCTCTTCGTAGATACTTTTCTTATCATAATAGCCGAAGCTATGCTTAAGGAAAACCCGTGTTTCACGAATCGATCACTAATAGATACCCACGCCGTACTCTACGTAAGAAACCGATTTTTAACGCTTCTCTGTGAGGCCAGATGATTAGTTAAGATCTGCTAAGTGTATACTTAGATAATATTTAGATTAAGCGAGTGGACTGTGGAATGTATACGAACATGTTTGTCACTTGCTTCAGATATTGATTTAGTTTTAGTTTCAATTCAGTTCGCAGAACTGGATTGATTAACATTATCAATACATAACAGTGCTATATCTGATCTCATGTCAAACGCAAATTTGTAATACAATATCGCATTACAAATATTTCACATTTATACGTATATTCTTTCTAATATGTTTATTCTACTCGATATACCACGACAAAATTATACATTTGAAATGAATTTTAGCAAGGTTTATGCTACATTTTATTTATATACGTACATTATAACGCATTTGAGAAGTTAAAATAACCGGTCGCGGTGCACACGGAACAGTGTGAGGAGCTAAAATAAACTGCATGCTTGCGTAATCTTGCGAAATTCCGCTTTAAAGAGATTTTCCAGCGCAAAAATGCGATCTATTTTTTGAAATTTTTTAAAAGAAAGTCACGACACATATTCTTTTATACTCTTACATATCTATTTATATACATTTAATACAGTATCTACAATATAGCATCTAGAAATTTTAGTATGGTTAAATATTCATTAGTTTAATATTATGAAGATTTAAAAGCAAAATATGTAAAGAAAGACATTTGTCGTTGATTGATGCATGCAGTCTTTAACTTAACTGAAACGAAAAATTCAAATAGACTTTTTTCCTTTTGAATTAGAAATATCTTTTTAAAGGAAAATAAATACGTTCTGAACATAATCGAAAAAAGACTTTTATTCTTTGACACAAAAAATAATGACTTGACATAAAAAAGAAATTGTACCAGAAATTTCAGAAAACGTTGGTTACAAAATTATGAATATATGTTGAAAAACCTACATAGAGAAAATATTTCTTATATTCATCCATATAAACTAGAGCGTACTTTATATTAATTATCGCTGGAAATATAATCTGACGTGTCTCTATTCAGAATATAACGATACAATACGTTTTTTAGGTCAAGTCTTCGTATTACAATCGTCAGTCCAATGTGATGATCAAATCTTCAACAAAATACGCACGTATACTAGCTATATGTTCGCACAAGTACATCTACCGCTGATGTCATTTGCTATTCCGGTGATTGCTTCTGCTTGGTGATGCTTCCGATATATGTACACGCGATCTGCGCGTCGTCCGCTATTCCGGTCTTAACCCTGGATCGTTTCGCGCGAGGTTGCTTATTCGTCTTGAACCAAACGTGTTCATACATTAAAAATCTCCGTTTTTCGTCACGGCACGCGTGAATAAACAATCATAAAATAACGGAGCGCCTGACTATCTCATTCGTTGCTTTGATAACGTTTCCTTTCGTTGCTTGATAACGTTCAATAAATTTGACATTCCGCTAGCTTTCAAAGCGCGGCTCGTGATATCAACGATATCAACTTCCATGTGAAATCATTCGACAATGTCGATAATGTCGAAGTCTATGATTTATGATTTCGGTTTGAAATTTTATTAAAGGCGAAATATATATCTCAGTTTTCTGGATTCATCCGTACACATGCGGCACCGATCGTTGATTGCTACATGGATTTTATTGCCTTTCACAGTTACGCTCTCGTTCGATCATAAAAAGGAATTTGTGTTAGGATACGTCACCGCCTTATCGGGTGTATTAAGCGGGATCAATTGTACTTGGATAAAAGTAGGTCGCTGGGATTATTTTCCTGATCTCTCATAAACCATCATGACTTACGATGATTTTTATCTCGAAATATCTGCTGTATCTTCCACTTTGAATAAATATCGAGCCGCGAAATATCCAGAACAAACTGAGCGCCCACACATCGTCTATTTATAACTTCTCTGACGGCGGTCACTGTATCTGTAAGCGCCTCTGTTTTATTTGGCTTTACGAGAAGAGAATCCGCGACGAGGCTACTATATCTGCGGTTTGCCGTGTCTATATCGGGTCTTCCTGGCAGGTGCGGGAGCAGACCGCGATTATCCCAGCAAATGTCAGCGACCTCTCAGATGACCCAGGCGTCAACCGAGCGATCGGTATTTCGCTCTTGGCTGAGTCGCATGTGGCCACTGACTCGACTCGAGGAAATACAGGAAGTACGCAGCTCGCACGGCACGGTCCTTCACGTCGGATGGTTCATCGTCGGATCGGCTGTTCTTACGGGTCGTTCGGTATACGGTAGGAATCGCGAACACGCCGTGCCATGGAGACTTTACGAGCACACGAAGCTCTTATTGCATATCACGGCAATGTGCACGGCCGCATCGCGTCGCGTCGGCCGATGGCCCGGCGATCGTCCGGTAAACCTTCAGAAGCACGTGCGAGCATAATGCATCTTCCGCCGTCTTTGTCGTTGCAGTCTGCTGCTGCTGTCTCAAGACCACCCGCCGTAATAATAAAGTCGTCTGAGATTTGCCTCACATGTGGCTGACATCTGACGTTATACGTGCTTTTGCTCCGCAGAAGAAATTCCATCTACGAAATCGTGATCGAAACACAATAATCAAGCGCGATGCGCCAATGCAATAGTTTAGAGTTCCTCTAATATGGGCGAAAATAGAAATAGAAAACAAAATAAAAATCTTTAGCAACATCTTTAACAAAGATGTAATTCCTTTTTGTAAAAGTTGACGTTTCAGTTAATATTTCATATTTGTTCACAGTTATGTTTTAGTATCTCAATTTTATCTTTGAAATGAAATAATATATACTCTCCTTTTAATATTTTTAGTTTTTTGTTTCTTAAATTAACTCTCTCGTTAATTGCATTAGCAACATGAAAACAAAATAAAAGGATGATGAATACTTTCACTTCCAATCTGATGCTATTGCACAATCGTAATGTTAATTGTTGATGACCGTGAATAAAGAATCTATAATCGAAGATTAGGCCGATTAGGGAATAAATTCGAAGATTAAGGGAAAGTGTACGTTGCCAGATGACGATCAGGTCGTACGTTAATATTTGACAGTGAATAGGAAACTGGCAGCATCTTTCGGGTTGTTGGGCACGCTTAATTGATCGGAGAGAGCCAATTTGAAATGAAATATACCGCGGATAAAAGATTCTCGACGTGGAAAAGTTGCGTGACGAGTCGAGAGTTACGTGTTTGCCCAGGTGCAAGTGGGCTAGGTCGTTTTCTAAACCGCGTGCTGATAATGTGTCTGATGGATGCTCGGGAACGTAGGAAATAAACATCCGGATAATAAAACTCGATGGAATTTGATAGAATTCGACCTGTCCGTCTTGTCGTTACTACGCTCTGACACGTTTTAACGGTATATCGCTCGGTTAAAATCTAATGCCGGACAATTTAACACAAATTGGACTTTCTCGCTCCTGGAAATTTTTACGTTGCGCAATTTTACAATCGATGTACTAGTAAAAATCTTCCGTTATTTTACTCCTCTGAGAAGCTAGATTTTATAAATATATAGTTGGAAATTATGTAACAATATTTATTAATATGATAAAAAATTTATCTGAGAATATATGAAAATTATGAGACATTAATCAAAAATGAGATTATATCAAAAATGTAATCGTAATACGTACAATTGCACTATCATATTTGCACTGCCATATTTTTTCATTGCATTTTATTTTATATTTGAGGATTTATTTAATTCTAAAATATAATTTAATATATTATTTCAAGATATGACAAATACAATAGAGAGACATGGAAATATTAATGTCAGCGTACAATTAAATTTTTCTTTTTTTAACAATTAATTTTTTTATTATCCGCGCATATGAATAAAATATTTCTTATTGTGCAAGAATTACTCGTAAATTTGCGAACAATTTGTGTTAATCATTTAATCGTAAGGTAGACCGTCGTCGAGAAGATACCGTTTCTCGAGACGGTTCCGTGACTTCGTGTCCGATGTCATCCGGTCTCAAGTCGCTGGCTATTGTCTTCGTTGGTTATTTCGTTTGTCGTTTTTTTTGTCACGTCGTTGCACTTATATTTCCTTGGCGCTACCGTTTCTCGGTGGATAGTTGTAAGTCACAAACAGGACGATGTGCTTGGTAGCTTATCGAAGTCGAGCAAAATAAACTTCCGTATGAATGACGATTAATTAGACATAAATTGCTGTAATTATTTATTATTTTCAAATTATTTTGTGATAATTTCTTTTACATTTTAAAATATTTTTTGTATATATGTTATATATACACACGATAGTCACACATATACACGTGATTTCTTATGTTTATCGCAACCATTCATCTCTGATGATGCAGAAAAAAGGTTTATTTTGGTTGTATGTTATGCGAAAGTTTCATTCTGAAATACGAGAATAAATATTGTCTGAGTTTCGCTACTTCAATGGAGATATTTAATAGTTACAAGAACTTTCTGAATCGTACTAATCATCTAAATTATATTTACTAATCATATAGCAATGAATGTTGTAACGCTGCGTATCATTATTTTGTTTTCATGAAATATATCTTTCGGTATTAAATTATACGAGATTGTCTATACATATTTGTAAATCAAATGTTTCAATATTTGGAGACTTGACAAACCACTCTTCCCTTTCAAATTCTGCTCTCGTTAATGAATGTGAATACTACCGGTATTACCACTATCACTGCTAAATGCACTTGGAATTAGCTACGATTGCATACCATTAACCCAATTTCCAAACTAGTCATCAAATGAGTCTCGTTGTAGATATACGAAGAAGGATGTTACGAAGTATGGAAAGTTTTTAGTCTTAATGCACTTGCTCCTCTTTTACGTTAATGCAGGATGCTAAAGTAACTGTTTGCTTAATATTTAATGGCAGTTAAGTTATCCGTCAAAATAAATGAATACACAGAATGACGCAAATACGTCGATAATGCGATACAACGCGTATTTACTCTAATTTCGTAATTATAGTTCAATAATATTTTCCATTGCTGGCGAAATGGCAGCGGGCGGTCCGCGAAAATTAAGTTTCACCATTTTTATGCACTATTGGTGAAACGAAACGATTTATCGCATCTCTGTGGTAATTATCTCGATAAACGCGGCACAAAGTTTTACTCTCTTATTTCCTTTCTATATCCGAGAAATGATATATTATATAATATCAAGTGTATATTTTTACGACCACACCTAGGAAATATCTGTCGATTGTAGATAAGAGTAATCGATAAAAACGTACAACGTGTGACATTTCATCAATAGTGCATAAAAGTCCTTATCCTTTATTATTTTTTTTTCTTTTCACGAGGATATCTTTCCAGTCCTTGAGATATAAAAATAATAAATTTATTCCCAAGTGAAAGATGTATTTAATTGAGGCGAAAAATATTCTTTGTGACTCGACTCGAGCCACATGATATGCGCTCTTTTCTTGATGAGTTTTACTTGATATCATCGGATATAGAATAGTGAAAGATGTCGACGGACGACAAGAGCAACTAGTGTAAATGATACTTTGCGTGTTGTCATCGTCGACTACTCCGTTTCTGCGATATAACTATGTATATACTTGCAAGAATTAACAAGGTAAAACAAGATTTATAGTGCAATGACGAATTTAGAACTTTTAGCAATTCTAATCGAAACAATATTTAAATCCTTATAAGAATAATAAAATTTTGGTAGAATATAATTTATATTATTTAGCTGATTTAGCAAATAGAATGAATATACATATTTCTTACAAATATATTATAATTTATTTTTAGAAATATTTAATATCGGAGATAAATGTATTTCGCGAATTACGGGCAAGATAGAAAATAAGAGAAAAAAAGTACAAGCAGAGAAAAAAATTATTATATTTATTCGTGACGATTTTAATAGTGACTAAAAAATTGTTAAATGTAAAACGGCTTAATTTTTAATATATGACATGCAAATTAGCGTTTCTTCTTCTATTATTCCGCACGTAACTTTGCACCAAATCGAATTGACTTCTTGGCAAAGGAAATATTGCATTACACTTAGCAGTATAGGCTCCATAATGCTCGAACAGAAATTCAAGGGCCAATTCGCACCGCAGGTGCAATGCCGATCGCGACATGACGAAAAATGAAAACGATTCGTGTTTCGCGTAACGAGGATTAGCGATAACGCTGCGGGTCGCCATTTCCGATTATCGGAAAAAAAGAGAGTATGTCCGTCTCTCGCATAAATCTGAATCGCAATTAAAAGAATGCCTCTTTATGAACGATTATTCTTGTTTATTTTTGTGGTGCGAATGAAAAAAGGCATTTATCGTTATTCAATTTCGCATCAGATTTACGAATTGTGGTGCGCTGCGATTTCGAAACCTTTTTCATTATGCAAAATTTGCGCAATTAATGCAAATGTCGTGTAAGATATATTTACGTTTATATGTCGACAATAAATATGAGATCACTGTCAGAGTTCATTATTAATTTATCGTGAGGCTTATTCATGGCGCCGCACTTCGTCTTTTCGATCATCGACACTGTGGAAAACATGATCGAACTCCAATGAACAAGCCAACACGCCCGCGTGGTGGCACAGGGTAACCTTTTTTCTGACATTTCTGCCTCATAGGTTGGTTTATTCGAAAGGTCAAACCGTTGCGCTCTCGAATATCTAGCGCAGTCGCGGGAAGGAGAAAGAAAGTGCGGGGTAGGAGAAAAGAGAGAAACGTGCAACGGTTCTGACACTCTTCTGCTGGGTAATCTCCTCTTCCTGTCGAAGGTCGGGCGCAAGTCAAATGCCCGTTCGTCGAACCGTGTCGTGGATTCGAAACATCTTAGCCGGAGTGCGTATCGAGTAGTTAGTCGATCGCTGGTTCGTTGCAGGTAGTCACCCAATCAGAGCGAGAAGGAAACAAAAGAAAGGTGAAAAGAGTTATCGCCCCGTGAGATCGAGCCTACATCCTGTATCCCAACCGGACAGAACTTTAGTCCGGCGTGCAATAATTATTAGTCGATTGTTTAGACACTCGTACTCTCTTTTCTACCTTATTACTGACATCTTCTGCCGGTAGTGTCTCTCCATTTTCGCGCGAATCGTTTTAGACTATTTCTCAATAGTCTCTCGCGTGCTTCGTGGCCCGAAAAATCATGGATCGATGAATAAAGAGGTGTCGGGTCACAGAACGCGCCTTGCCATTATCATCGTTCCACCGTTGACTCGCGAAACGTATTCTTGCTCTGCTTTTCATACAATTACTCGCGTCGCGCGAAATCGTCCTTGCCCGACTTCTCGCCTTTCAAGAATACATTCGACGTCGCACCCGTTGGAATTTAATAACATATCCTCGCATACATACATCGATCGTATTCAACGAGCGTGATTCTTCTACATTCTCGCGAAAGCGTATATGGTTTGTGACCTTACCCTGCACATAAGAGTGGCACGGTTCTCTTCTTTATGAAACACCGATCTCCCAGTCAACATACCGATTCCGCGCGAACTGATGGTTATATACAGTCCGATAAGTAAATCTTATGCGTTCAGTATACCTCCACCTCGTTCGAGAGGTATGGAAAGGATTGCTCGTAACGCGTCTCCGTGTCATTTAAGAGCCACGTTGCACGTAATTCAGGGAAAGTCACATGCTCGTAAATCAGCCTGGGTACCGTTAGATTTGCAATGATAATCTCATGGTAATGTATGCGATTCGCTCGAGCAAACGAACGAGAAAATAATTAATAACTCCAGGTAATCCGAGTTCGCCGAACTGTCAGTAGCGAATATTGCGATCCTTGGGGGTTTATGAGTTTGCGACACACAGTGGAGAGTTTACAAAAACAGTGTTTCTTTCAGTATCTCGTTAGCCCTCTTCCTTTGATTTCCATACCTGTGATAGACAACGTTTTATAACTCTGTTTTATGAGAATGTGGATGTGGCTATTAAATTTTCTAATGACATAATTCACGTTGCGATGGCGCTTACGCCATTATAAATTGTTGATTATAAATGTTCTACATCGAGATTTTATATGATACTTAAATAACACGAAACGTAAATAGTTTGTAAAGTAGTTATATGATAGAAATTATACTAGAAATATAAATGTAATTTTGACGATATTAGATGTTTCATGCATTAAATGTATATGGCGATTAATATGTTTGTGTATTCTTCTCTTTGATATAATATTTACGTAAATAACATATTGTTCTGCCGATTATATGTTTTGTTCTCATTTGAAAGAAATTACAGAAAATTACTGAAAATTATATGGAACCTATCTATGTCAAGGAAGCGAGACGAGCCAGCAAATCACAAATTATGTTGGCGATACGAATGATTCCAGATTGTGCGTGATCGTTGATTGATACGCACAAGAGACGCTCCACAGAGTGGTTTTCAAGATCAGTTGCTTCGGATTTCCGGACGATCTGTCTCACAAGCTGTATCGATCACGCAGAGTAAGGTGTACTTACAGTTATCTCTAATTCAATTGATCGATCGTGGGATAAGCGCAATGTACGGCGGGACATTGCGGATACATGGATTATAATGATGATGCTATACCTAGCAACGGAGGCGGCTATTTACCATTCAATTACTTTACAATTACGGGATCGCGTGTGCCCGTATCTTAAATTACGCGATGCCATTTTAGCAATAAAAGCTTTAACCCGTTCAAGACCTTTAATAATTGATAATTACAGAATGAACGACACAGGAAAAAATCATGAGCTCGTGTCTCCAAAAATTAACAAGTTCTGATAAAAATAAATCTTGATGGTACCATTAATGGTGATCGTTACCATTAATGGTTCTCGAGAAATTAAAATAACGACAAGTTGAATTTACCGTTATGTACAATCACGCAACTACTTGTGATTAACTGACCGTGACAGTTATCAATAATAATTTAATAATGATAAGTATAACATAATTGACAAAGACGTTGAACAAATATAAAAAAATTGTTACAATTAAACTTACCCTTGGTGAGAGTGCGGAGGTGCAGGTCTCGGCGGAGGCGGCAAGGACTTCCTACCCGATGTATTCTGCCGTGGTGCTAAAGGCGGCGGTGGCGAACTAGGAGAATCCGTGCTATATTTCTCCGTCGGACATTGAGGCTGAGGTTTCTGTTTAGGGATATCAACGTACTTCGGCGGTAGTGCATAATAACCGTGCGCAGTCCTCTGTGTTACATCATTAGAACGTTGATGATGATTAGGAACGTATTTCGGGGGTTCGTGATATTTTTGTGGGCTTGACTCCGAGGGAAACAGTTTTGAACTAGCTTCGTATCCCGTTTTTACCGGGCTGCCAATGGAAAAACTGTGATTTCCGCTCTTCAGGTATTTGGACGGACTCTTCGCGACTTCTGTCACTGGCAGATAATTCGGTCTCGAAGATGGACTCGCAATAGCATTCTTATCTGCATTTTTAGGCACTTGAGGTTGCGGTCTTTGACCTGAAGAAGATTCTAATCTCTGGCCAGAATCGTTTCGTAACAAACCGGACGCGTCGACACGCGTCCCGTCAACTCGCATCGATTCTTGTCGAATAATCCTCGGTTCCACGGGAACTTGCGGGGCAGGTCTCTGATTCCCGGAATCACTGTATCTTTGCGATATGAGATCAGGTAGTTGCGCCGGAGGTCTAGTTGAAAAAGATCTCTCCTCGGATATTCTCCTCGTCGGAGCTATCCTCCCATTCACCATAAGTTTCTGGGTAGAAGGATATCTTAAACTGGAACGTCCCGTGACTACCATCCTGTGCGTGGCGAAGCCAGCCGAGACTCCATTCTCCAATACCATTTCAGAATCCACGTGTTTCAATGCTGCGGTGGATCTCACGAATTGATGCTGTTCCTGTTCCTGTACGCTTGTTTTCGTCGAATTCGGCGAAGATTTACCGGTAGGCTTATCGTGATCTCTCTTGGCATTATGTTTCGATCTTTTCATGGAATGTCTTTCCGACTTATGTCGTTCGCATGACCTTTCACGATTGATCTTTGTCGTTTCCTCCGTCTGGTGATGAATGTTGTTACATTTACGCTCTGTAAAACAATCCTCGCTGAGTTCAGGTGGTGGGGGTGGCAATGGATCGTCGCAATCGTGGACCTCACTTTCTGTGACTGTCGGCGGCGACGGAGGTGGCAAGTCGGGGCTGGGTATACGTTCATTGAAAGCGGTTCTCAGGTGTGGCTTTTTAGGCGGTCTCTCGGGCACCCAGTCATCTATCGATATAGCTGGTCCAACTATCACAGGACCTAATAAATCCGTGGAGAGACTACTGCAACTATTGCTATGTTGATGCTTAGGGCTCGGCAAGTCACCATTTCCTTGATTCTGAGCTCTGCTAACGTTTTCTCTCCACGTTCCACTGACATAATCTGATGCTGAACTGGCTCTTCGGGATGAGGAAGGTCTCGGTCGGGGAGGAGGCTGAGGTGGTGGACTTTGAGGACTCTGAGAAGCTGGCGCAGGACCTTGCGCCAACTGAGGTTCCGATCGCCAAGACGCTTGATGATGTCTTTCGTAGTAAGATAATAGCGCTTTCTTTTGAATTGCTTTCAATGTAGGATCGGATACCCTATGACGTTTTTCTGGATCCAAATAAGTGTAACGCATTTGTTGTTGTTGTTGCTGCTTTTCTAATTCATTAATGCGTTCAGCTACTGAAAGCTGCGGTTGTGGCGGTGAATTTAAGGTCATTCTAGAAAAAAGAAATGTTGCACATATTGTAGTTTAAAATCATAATTGTTACAAAGAAGTATAATAATTGTAGAAAAATATATACGTCAATTTACCTTGAAGATTGCGTGGATTCTTGTGGTTGCGTTGTACTGACTGGATAAAGTTTTCGTTTGCTACGTTCGCGATCCAAATACAGCACGCTTTCCGAATGATGTCGTTGAGGAGTCTGCACCCTGGCACTGTGAGCAATCAGCTGCTTGCTGCATTGGATTCCATTAGTTTGACTCACGTCGGACATCGATCCGTGTATAGGATTCCAATTTTCAGAACTCTGTGGACTTTCTGTTCCAATTTGCTGACGCGTAGGACTTTGCGGCATAGATTGAGCATACTTGTCGTTCTCCAGACTGCTCGAATTGTCCCATGATTGATTCGTTTGTGATCTATCATTCAGCGAATCGTCATCGAGATTAGATTCCTGCCACTTGCTGTCTCGAATCGTCGACGTTTGGCAGATATCGCTGATCGACGCGGATGTCGTACAGTGACCGATCACCGCTGGCAAGCTGGGCCTACTCTGTCCCTGCTTGTTTCGGTCGTTCATCGAAGACTGCCATTTGTCAAGACTGTGCCTTCCTTTTCCTGGCGGACCTATCCCGGACGTACTGACATCACTCATGGAACTCTGCCACTTTTCGTGACAAACATTGTTGGATTTTTGAGTTATGATCCCTCCATTTACACTGCTAACATCTGACATAGATCCATGATGCCATCGATCCGCTACTACTTGGCGAGGAGGCATACCGCTCGATACGCTGACATCCGACATCGAACCGTGCCATTTCAAAGTCTCGCTACTAGAAGCGCTACCACTAGACGTAGTCACTACGCTGTCTCTACCCTCTCGAGAAGTATCTTCCCAAGACGCCGTGGGTCTTTGTGCTACTGCCTCGCTGTCTCTCCTCAATCTGATAAAAGAAGCAATCTCTCATTACAAAGACATCGCATGGTGTCTAATGTTAATAAAATGATGTGTAAAAATAATCTTGCCTGTCGAGAAACGGTGTGTTTGTTGTAGAATCCACGCTGGATACATAGCTATGATATCCCTCGGATTGCGCATAACTAGCTTGTTGAGAATGCTGCACTCTCGTATATTCTTCAAGACCAGCTTGCGTTAAGGTTGTTTCGCGATAGAGGTCCACCTAAATAAATAAATTCCACATGAAAATAAGAAAAATATCTATAGCTGTTGTATGTTTTTTTATTGCATTCTCAGAATATTTCGGCTCGAATTATTATTCGACTTGAATCTTCTTACCTGGGACACCTGAGGGTCCTGGTAGCTTCTAACATAAGCCTCTAGATCAACATGATTCAAAGTCTGAGACTGCTGTTCTCGTTCCGGTGGTGATGGAACCACATATTCCGCATCTCCCAAAGCTTTGCCTTCACGATCCACGCGCGGCCACAATCTCGGCTCTTCTTCAACACTACTTCTGTTGCGTGACTCGTAAGTCTCAGCTGGGATCTTCTCGCAACGCTCCATTACCGTCTTCAACTGCAATATTCAATTTTTGCAGTGTAATAGAAAATGTACTTAGAAAGTGGCACTTGACAAAGTAATTTTTATTACACATTTTACATTTACAATAAAGTAACACAGGAAATTGGACGATTAATAAAATACTTATATAAATTTACGCGATTGAAAAATATTTTTGCATCGGCAATATATACGCCTCTTATGTCTTAGCAACGATTAGCTTTCAGCTGCAGTATTCTATGACTCACGATCTTATTCACTCTCGCATTTTCTCGACAAGAGAAATAGTAAAAAAATCTTAATCTTAAAATAGATCAGGAGGGAGCTAATTGCGTGCGTTCTAAATTAGAAATGCCGTCTAATAAAACTTCATGATCAACGAAAAAAGGTAACTTGGTTAACTATAGCATCTTTCTCTGTTTTTTTAATCCACAATCTTCTCTTTGCTTGATACCGGGAATTGGTATATACCGAAATTTACGACGATGCGGGTCAGACCATCAAAATACCACGGCCTACTTCTGAGTCAGTAGCACACTGGCGATTATGTCACTGAGAGAAAGGAGGGTGCGGGTGTGGGAGATTAATTGCGTACATCGTTTTAGGGCGCAGCACAATATATACACCAAGGTCTTGCCCCGAGGTGATCCCGATTCTTAACGCTCGCCCGAATAAGTCCCCTTAATTGTTAAACACGTGGATGGTGTCGACGTGAAACTTTGTAATTCGTTTAAAAGCATGAGGAAAGTGTTTCGATAAGCTCCGTTGCTTCGTGACTTGTTTATACCGCCGAGGTACTTTGGTGTCATGTAAACGAGATGCGATTTTGCAACCGGCAAGACAATCGAGAACGGCTGACACGACGAATTCTGAGCTACAACAGGAAGGATTTCTATAAAGAAATCGGGCTAATGCAATCGAGTAAATGATAGAAATTGAAAATATCTTTAATTAAGTTAATATAATAAGTGTAATTTATGTATACATAATTTCTAAAAGCTAATAATAAGACCATCTTATTTATCCATTCGTATTACACGCTACCTGTTCCTATTAATTTTCGCGATTAATTCTTGTAAAGCTTATTCTTTTTATAGTGCATAGCAAATGAGTATTAATATTTAATAATAAAACCTACAAAAATAACGGAAATTGAAATCGTGTACTTGCGTGCGATATCTTTTATGTATTCAATTAATAGTAAATCACGTTACGTCGCTATGCAAATGCACAGTCTACATTCAGATTGTATAAGCGATGCGATCGTTTTACGAAAAACGAAGAGGGCTTTACAAGTTACCTGCTGCGTGAATGCAGGATTGGGCCTCTTCGTGTGTGGTCTGGTGTATTGGGCCGGCTTCTCCTTCGGATAGTTGGTGTGATCGGTCCAAGACTTGGAGCGATGAGAACCGCTGTGCCCTGAGCTGTGAATATCCTCGTCAGAGGGCCGTTCTGGCGCGCTTGGCCACGAAGGATACTTCTCGTGTCCCGGGCCGTAACACACGCCCTTGAGGCTGGAGGCATCCCTAACTGGTGGCGTCGGTGGTGGCGAAGCTTCGTCTCTCTCATTAAGAGGGAGCGTGAAGCTGTTGAATCCGAGGTTCTCGTTGTATCTAATGGGACAGATGGAAACGTCGCGGTTAAAACCAGTGCCAATTGCACATTGCACGTCTGTGACAGTCGGAGAGACCAGAAATAACACGTGTGACGCAACGTCCTCTCTACGTGGAAACAATTACGCATGGACGCAAAATCGTCTGTTTATTAGCACCTCGCCCAATGAATCACTCGTAATACGGCACTCTCGACCGCGGTGCTTCTGAGCGGAATGTCATTGAACCACTTTATTACCGGGATGTGGACTGTATAATTTATGGTACTGTCAACGAGTAACTTGTGCGATAATCGGGATATTTCCCCAATGTTCTGTTCCGTTATTATTTTCTCGACAATATACTCATATTAAAAAAAAATAAAGACATATCCTTCTAGTTAAATATATACTAATTTGCATTTAATAAATCTTATGACGGAAATCTTATCCTATTATCCTGCGAATAATCTTATTATTGCAGTACTCGAATTAAACCACTTTATATCGATAATTTATTTTATACACCGGATAATCATTATTTACGATAATTTGTGTCGGAAGAGGATCGAAGGGAGAAAGAAAGAGAGAGCAGAAAAAGAAGCAGGAAAAGAGAGTTGCGTGAGCCAACATCGAGAAAAAAGTGCGCACGTAATCGTGAGCACGTACCCGCAATCGTTCTTATAGCCCGGAGTATTCTTCTTGTGACCGTCGTTGTAACTGGTAACCGCGGTGACCTTCTTGCTGCCGTTACCACCCTCGTGATCATTCTCCGTACTGGACCTCCGCCCGTCGTTTCTGCGACGGTAATATTCGTTAGGAGCCACCGACCGAGGCGGACTCTGCTTAAGGCCGTAGCCTTCCTGAGAATACGACGTGGCACTCTTGAAATTGGCAGCCTCGCTCCCGTGGCCGTGGCTCGCGTATTTGTAGGATCCCGGGGGACAGGAAGGTGGGCCTGGGGCCTCATCCTGGACACGATATCCTGGCGGCGACGGTTGCAACTCCGTCATCGTGTAACCAACGTCCCCGCCATCCGGGATACACCTAAGTGAGCAGAAAATTAAAATCATGAGCTTCGACGTCCCCTGAGATAAAGTCTCGTGATTAGATAGTTGCATAGAATAGATTAAGCGATTACGATTAAGTATAACAGAATTAAGTGCAGCATTTTCGCATATTTATGAGGTAGCACGCGTGCATGCAAATTAAATGTTACGTGAACATTTATCAATCGATAGATTTAATCTTCTGTAATACTATTAAATCATAATACTATCTCTGCGCGCAATAATTTCTTCTTTTCTATTTCGGAATTTACTTAAATATAGCATCGAAGACTTGTTTCTAGATTTCGAAACAAAAACATACAAAAATTATGTATAATAATTGTGTTACAAAATGCAAATGTGATTAGCGTGCGGACATATTTTTCTATAGCTAATTTAGGTCATAAAACTTATACCTGTTTTAATCCTTGCTTCGAATGAAATTTAAAATGAATTTTTCGACATCTTGTGATACATGATCGTGGATTTTTTCTAGTAATGTAAACGATCGCGATATCATAGATGTACGAGTAGCATCATACTAATCTCACTCTGTTCGCGGGAGAAATTACATTATCTGCAATGCTAGTAGGTGCGAGATTGTAGGATTGGATGTTGGGCGTATCGGTTACGAGATAAAATCCGAAGAAAACGTCTTACGACTGGTTATTTAACCTTTGGGCGAGTTAGAGACACGTATACATGCAGTTAAGTCTCGGGCGACAGAGAAATAATGAGTCGTGTTAATATAGAGGCATACTCAGCAATGTGATTGATGAGACTGATAGATAACGCTATTTCCGAGTCAGGGGTCTCTAGAGCGCGTGAATAATGACAGCTTTTAACGAGGAACACGGATGCCAAAAAGTAAAATAGAAACGATTGCATATTTTCAATGCGGAAGGAATCGCCGTGTATCGTTTAACTTTTTGCCAAGCAGGTTTTTATCTATTCTACGATTAATTTAAATAGTGGATTAATCATACATTACGAGCACTTTAGTTCATTTAAATTGTAAAATGCCTATAAATATCAGTTCTCCCTAGGATGATTACGATAGCACTTTGTAAATTAACGACTTTAACAATGCGCTTTAACTAAGAATTATGGAAGATTAATATTAATTATCAAAATCCTTTTTTTCGCAAGAAATTAATGAAAGTACTAAAATATTATTTACTAGGTTGAAATATTAAGACAGTTCAATCAAAGTTTTTGAACTCGAATCGAGTAACATAAATTATACTCTGAGAGAAAAGTTTTGGTATGTACAACTATGATACATTACTAATAAAAAAGTGAGAACATTTTTATTAGTCACATATCAACAAATTCAATATATATACTAAAATATTTTTCTCAGTGTATGCTACGTGCACATTACGCTAAATATGCACAATTATCAATAAAAGGAAGGTATATATATATATATATATATATATATATATATATTTATATATATGGACTTAGTGTAGACAACATAAAGTCTAAAATTGGAATATAAGATATCTTTTAAACCCTCTTTTAAAGATAGTTCTTGCGAACCGTCTTTTATGTTTATATCCTGATTTTAGATTATGTGTTGCCTGGATACAATATACATATGATTAACTCCAGTTTTAAGATGAATATTAATAATAATGTTATGTATCACAAAGATTCGATTCTCGTTTCTTCATTTCATCATCGAAATATTTTCGTCCTTTTTCCATAAATGTTTTGCATCCATAAATGTTTTGCGAGAAGCGCAAGAAGCAGACAAAAAAAAGAAAAATATGAACAAGCAAGAAAACGGTCTTGCGAGGCCGAGAGCGCCATTTCGCGAACGGTAAAACTTTGCAATTTTACGTGCGGCGAATCGTCCTGGAATCGGCTGCCCCCGAGGCAGCCAGGCACTGCCGATTTTTACCCACGCGACCTACGAAGTTTCCAACTTCGCCCAGCGATGATTCCTAATTGCAAGAATCCTCAACAACACGCAACGCGTACCGGAGCACGCGTTGCGAACGTTAGATCATTCACATAGTGACGCGTAGGAAATCATAAAATACTCGAACGATTTTATAATAAACGAAAGTATATCACGATATGCGATATTTCTTTCAATATTTGTCAGATAGTTATTAATAAGCGCAGAGAAATATCGATCGCTCTGAATACAATAGCGCGCGAGTAGCGGATTTATTAACTGTACTGCACCGGTTGTAGCCACAATCAGGTACAACAAATCATAGATGGTTGTAATTCTTACGCGTAATTCTGCAATTCTGTATCCAACCGTATTTCAAAATAGTCCGCAAAACGCGATATTCGTCTTGTATCAAATGTATACGCCTAACAGCCTGATTAGCGAAACTGATTTTCTCACTAATCAATTGGACATGAAGCTATCAACAGCCGTATTAGAAACTCACGATTAACTAGTGTGCGTTAAATTGGGTTTGTCGATGTTGCGGTTTTTGCATCACGAGAAACGAGATAGAACAAATGCATAAAACGGGAATCATGATTTTTAAGGCACCTTAATCGACACATAATGACTACCTCTATTTCAATATTTTCTCGAATCGTAGAGTACGCGCGAGCACATTTCTCTCGTATGAAGACGAGTAGTAGGCTAGTGTGTCACGCATGATATACTGGATTTCATAACGAATGAATCGCGATAGAAACTTCCGCGATAGGAAGCTGTGCGATTCAATTACCGTTTCGTCGAAGCAATGGAGTACCGCATCCAATAACTATTATGCACGCCCACGTAGACTATCTCTGTTTTTCTTTACTTCTTGTACGAGTTATTGGTTGCTGCTGATGCGCGACTCCTGCATTATTCTTTTCGTGCACGCAACACCAACGTAGCGTATAATTTCCGACATGGACTGCCAACGGGAATACGCCGCGTGAGTGATCATTATTGCAAATTGCAACAATGTGGCGAAGGAACAACTCGCCGATTTCGGTGATTTCATAAATGCTTGTGGATCGAAGAGAAGGGGGGAGGAGAAAGGTAGAACTTAGACAAAAATCACAGCACAAATTACAAGGACCATCACGGACTGGGAAGAATCGTCTTTTTACTCTTGAACCCTTTGATTCTTTCGACCCTGCGGAATCGGCGATTGTACGATATTCGGTCACGTGCGTTCATTCACTGACGCACTTACGCGTTATACTCGCCTGTTTTCCGTAATCGTGAGGCGCATTCGCACGCGTGTCGTGCGGTTCGTAGAAGCAAACAGAACGAGAGAGGAATAGAGGAACTGAGGAACAGACGATGGCGCAAGGCGCATGCCAGCGCGCTGCGCTCTCACGTTATGCGCGTATAGAAGTTGGATAGAGAGGCGGGCGCAACTTTCGCGCGTATTAAAGCGTTACAGACCGCGTGCCCCTAAATCACGCCTTATAAATTGCCGACTGTCCGACGGTATCATCGCGCCGTCGAGTTTCGCCGTGATAAATTCCCTGGTATTCATTTCCCGCGAGAGCGCGAATAAAGACTATCGTTTACGAAGGAGGGAAAGATTGTCACCACGATGTTCCCACTAATTTCTCGCCGACATGACGAGAACAAGTCTCACACGTGATGATTACCGGCGAAGAGATCGTAAAGAAGATCGTAATGTACTCTTTAAGATTAGCGATGATTTACACATGGTGGGAATGTAACTCGTAATGCATTGCGAGATGTAATTCAATAAACTACATTGTAATTCAAAACAATGCTCGTCTGTAATTTTTTCATTATGTATGTCATCGCAATTATTAACATATGTACAGTCATGAAATTAATAATTTGGGCAGTACATCATTATATCGATGTATGATTAGACTATTTTCCAAATTAGTGTGACAACATTAGTTCAGTTAATTGTTTAAATATACACGTAACTTAAACAAAATAGTGCGTAAAATTATTTTTTTAATATATTCGAACAACAGAAATTACAACAACAGATTAACAACAAATTTTAGAAATCATCGATATAATAGTGGACAATTAGTTCCGTGACTATACGTATATTATCTTACGATTCAATTCATTTATTAGTGAAATAATTTTGTCCGCTGGATATAATTTGAAACTAACATAAAACTTAACAATAGATAACTTCTTTTACTTTTAAACATACTTGATTTTCTCAATATGAACGATCGTGCTCTATCAGTATGTCAATTATCATGTTATTAATGAGTTATAGATACATGCAAGGAGTATCTTGTTACTTAATATGTACGTAATATGTACTTTTATGCTCAGTGAAACTATATACTGTAACCTGCAAAGAGTATTATTTGTTCTTTTCGTGACAAGTGTGTATGTACAGTATGTTACATTGCAATGTTTTGTTTTTGTTGATGTTTATTATTACAATTTTAATGAGAAGAAAAAGAAAGAGTTGTTAAAAAAAAATAATAAAAATTAAAGAGTTAAAAAAGAAGCTGCTCTTTTGGCTTTCAACTAAGAAAGAGAAGGTACACAAGTAGATCCGCAGTGGGGCGAAAGCGTTGCATCACGTAATTAATGCATGTTGAGTTCGTTGACTGGGTACCCGAATACACGTAATTCCGTACGAGGAAAGGAAGGCTCTTAGAAATCGAGTTGGACTTCGTCCAACGTGACTCACAGATGTAAATTCGTCACGACGCATTTTAATGACGTACTTCCACGCAATTTCATTGTAAATCATCATTAATTAACAAAAGATGGAAGTAAGAAAACGTTTTATCTTACAACGTATAGAAAAACGTGTTTAAACGTATACAAATATATATGTATAATTTTGTCTGTTTCGATATTTAAATATTATCGAAAATTCTTACAATATAATCACACTCAAAGAAAAATATAGTGGTGACAACAAATATAAGTTTTGTAGAATTAATATAGTTTGAACAAATAACATAATAATTTTAAATAAATATTTTATAATAATTATAAAATAGCTTGTTCAATTATGTATATTAATTCTACATATAAACTTGCATAGTTATTATCTTTATAGTTATCATTACTATGTTTTTTTCTGAATGCATTTATTATCATTATCATTATTATGCTAATCATGAAGCATTCAAGAAAGAAGAACATATAGTTTTATTTTTCTGTTAGGATCTAAAAAATTTAATAATCTAATTCATACGATTTAGACTCTGTCGTCTGATTAATTTAAAATACAGAGAATTTTCGATAAGAAATCAGCACAAAAAATTCGCGAGATATCAGTAGCTATGGCCGACAGCAGCTCGGAGAACAATGAAGGTCAGCGAAATTCGCGTAGGTCGCGTTCCTGATATCTAGTCTGAGGAAAGAAAAAAGAAATTGATGGGGAATGCAGAAGACTCTTAACTGAGCGCAGAATGTAGAGGAGACATACGACACTGTGCATAGCTTATCGCCGAACCGTCTGGTTTTCTCGAAGCAGTTTCAAGCGATAAATTCAATGCGAGGCTGGCGGCTTGTGCGCACGCGAGCGGGCGAACGAGTGCGCGAGGCCGACGAATGGAAGGTAGAAGGCCGGAGGATGTAAGGTAGACGGACGGCAAGAGGATAAGAGAAGGTAGAACACTACATAGAAGGTGTGAACCAGGGCGGGACAACAGAAGCGAACTCACACCAACATCTCATGGACCGCTCATGAAAATTCGAAGTCGACTTGATTCTTTTCCCCAGTGAAACTTTTGATTCGGCTCTTGTGAAACTCGTGCCCGCGTTGGCAGCGAATTCGCATCTCTTACGTGGACCCCGCGTCACTCGTGCCTCTTTCACCGTTTCGTTTCCAACGGTAGCCATTGTCGGTACCGGTGTGTTGCTGAAAATGCAGGCCGTACGAGCATCTCTCTCGGAGCACGCCTTCAGAAGTGGTGCAACCTCACTGGCGTAGGACGTGGAGATGAGAAATCCGCCTCTCATCCTATGATTGCGCTTGCGAGGGCTTTCCACGTCTCGATACCAGCAAATCTTCTCTTCCTATCTCTCTCTCATGATAAATGCTCCAATACTTTATGTGCTGCTTAATTACCGGTCTATGTCTATACAGCCATAATTTATTTTTGCCAACGTGGAAGTATGTCGAATATAGATACCTCTTGAGGAGCGTCTGATTTGTGGCTGTGAGTAAGCGGAGGATGTACAAAATTGATCGTTACGTCGCAGCCTCGTTTAGCGCCGCGGTGTAAATCGTTATTCGTACAACGTTCGCGCGTGTCGTATATCTTCTATTCGATGCCGCGGTATCCGAGTACGGTACTGCATCGCGTGTCATGTATCAGGCTGCTCGCGTCGATGAATATCCAGACGATGTCCTGCCACGTGTTCTTGAAGTAGACGTTGAGTAGGTAGTCGATTAACCGTAGATGAGGCCACTGCGAAAGAATCCTCGCTACAAATTCACAATCTATATGGCAGCGGAGGACAGATCCAGCTGCGTGAGATATGGCTTATCCGCTTTAAGGAATTGCCATGGGATTCCTCCTCCTCGAGTAACGGCAGATTTATGAGAAAATTATCCTTCTACGAATCTCTTGATATATCAGAACTTTCGTACTCATACAATCCTCCTGATGATGGCACCCTTCTGATAAACTGATACAGATATCAAAACCTGTATCCGTTCAAACGTTTGCAAAAACGAAAATATAACATTCTGCCACTGATGGATATCGATGTTAATAACATCAATTGACGTTGAGGTATTACAATTCTTACAGAAGATGATGTATTCCATCAAATATAGCGGATTGATATAGATATTGATATAGATATTGATATTATATGAATCCATATCTGTTCCATATCAATCAGTGAATAATCATAGATATTCTAGATATCGAATGCATGTAATTATATCACACGATATAATTGCATGCGTCCGATGTCTAGAATGTCTGTGATTATTTATATCATTACTAACCAAACTAATATAATAATCGGAGAAACATTATTCATTTCAAGAGATTGGAAAACAACCGTCACAGCAGTAAGCCTGGCACGTGCTTCGACATGTCTACGCCAATCAATTTTCTCATCCGTCACATCGTCATTTTATGGTAATGAGGCGAATCCAATTCCCTCTTTCGCTGCAATCATCTCGGCAGTCGATTTGAATTAGCATAACCAAATGCATTTAGCCTATCGCACATTCATGACAGAAGTTAGTCAATGATAGTTGCAAGATTTGATGGGTCGAAAGTCGATGAAAGAAACCGCTTTCGCTTCTTTAGCATTACAGACGGAAGACAAAATTATTTCAAAAAGATTGACTGTGTTGGAAAAACTTATGCAAAAACTTATGGAAAAGTCCACATCCTGGCAATCACGACAATAATAAGAGCCCGGATCCGTGAGATTCTTAGGTTATAACTTTCTCAGTCTTTCCTCATTTCGAGTCTTTGCAATTTATTGGCTATGTTCGGAAACGTCGCTCGGATGCCTCCAATGTCTTATTAATGAACATTAAATGTTAAACAAGGACAGATGATGAATTCGAGACATCGGAGGCATCCGAGCGACGTTTCCGAATGCAGCCATTAGTAGATCTCGAGATCGTCGGTATATACATACGCATCGAGTATTTATTTATAGAAAATTATTATTGCGAAAATTATTATTATTATCGACGTTAATATCTAGCAATAAAAAGTTGTTGTCGTTGTAGTCATTAGTTGATAATCATTAATCAATAATTGCAAAAATTGAGTAACACTCTTCTATTAAAATATGATGTAACCGCTAAAAATATCCTTTTCCACCCGCATAAAAAGCATTCACCCGAAAAGGGAGAAAGCATAAAGCATGGAGTAGAAAGGCGAGACATGAGAAAAAGATAAATTGGTAAAATACGGCGGATCACTCGTATACAAGGGAAGGGGCTCGTAATTTCCGTCGTTTTAGCCCACGACGCAGTCGAGAGTTCATGTTCCTTTTTGAAAGTATAGGCCATAACTCGACAGCACGATATGGATGTTACGCGTGAAACATTAAGCCTGTATTACGTCGCCTGATTAACGTGTACTTTCACGCAAAGTTCTTTACAACTTCGATTGAAGCAATTAATATCAAACATTGACGGCGACGATCGATCAATCACCCGCCTGTAATTATGCAAGCCTGTTAAAACGTGCGACCGTTAGAATACCAGAAGCTATCTTCGTAGACAATGTGAAATACCTTGGCATGATCGTAAATATTGGTAAAGATCGTGACATTAGAGACGATTCTCGGAGTTCGACAGGGTCTTCGATCTTATCAATTCGATTTCATGAACTTGTGTAAAACGCTATGCCCAGAATCACCGTGTGAAATGCGATCGGTGTCGATCGTGATTCAATCCCATCGTGATTTTTGCGCCCGTTTGGATTCCACCGCAGTCGCGCCGTTACTTCTGTAGCAGGAGATCAAAAGGCGCGCACGATCGGCAGCGAAAAAGCAAAGGATGGATAAAAGAACGACGTGCTGTAATGCGCAATTTATTCTTACCGATTACGGTAGTAATTATCGTGAATAATCGACAAGTAATACCTACACAAATCGAGCAGACTCAGCACAAGTGCGCTATCATGGTTCTTGACTCGCATTTCCATTTGTTAAACTAGAGATTATCTATCTATATATATCCCTTTTCTTTCTTTTTCTTTCTCTCTCTTTTTCTCCACCTCCTTGAGATCTCATAGATACTTCAGAGGACCAGCAAGAGTATTTATCTCCGGCGCCCGAAAGAAGAAAAAGGAATACGAATGCGTTCTCTCATTCGATCGATCGATATCGAGATAATCCATTGTGTTTCTCTCCTAATTCATTTCTCGAATCACGCTGTCGGTAATCGCGATCTCACCAGCTCGAATAGCGAGATCGTTGACCCTGCTCTGTAAATGCGGAATCAATAACTTCAGAAGACTTGATTCGTGCGATCGCAATCAAGCTCGACGCTTTTTACGGCGCGCATCATGTAAGCTTTCATCAGACATAAATGACGTAACTTCTATGCTAATAGACCAGAATCGCGACCGTAATTATGTCGAACGAATGATGCGAAAGGATGCTAAGAGTACTCGATTCGACACGCCGATTTCTCGGTGTCTGTAAATTTAGTTACGACATAGAATAGATTCTAAGCGGTTCTTTTGGTCCTCGTTACAGTTATATGCAGAGCAGTTCATAGAGGAGACACTGATCTACGCCTTCCGCCCACTGTATGTTAAAAGCGGAGTAAAATACGCGCTCGTGCCCGAACAGATGAGAAGTGCATTATCGTAAAATAGAAAAGAACGCTATTTAAATACTAGTACGATCTTGCGCACTCTTCACCTTATCGTTCACGTTCCATTCCACGTGAGTCACTTTTCGCATTCGTCGTTCTTTATGCAGCTCCACGCATTAAACCCTCTTAATGCGCAGGCGTTACA
>Ga0157364_1000090_pt1 | contig 37786 bp, 33 predicted proteins | sample AttsexASBM2_FD_111476 | JGI IMG/M metagenome (GOLD analysis project Ga0157364, IMG submission 111476) | Fungus gardens microbial communities from leaf cutter ant in Ribeirão Preto, State of São Paulo, Brazil - Atta sexdens ASBM2 | ecosystem: Host-associated > Fungi > Mycelium > Unclassified ...
ACTTTTTCAGAGATAGCACTTTTAGTATCGGATGCCGCATCTTTGGTTTTATTCCAAAGTTTGGTTGCACCTTCCTGAGTACCATTCACCGCTTTGTGGGTGGTTTCTTTCGTCTTGTTCCAGCCTTTCTCAGTACCTTCTTTAGTACGGTTCCAGGCTTTCTGTGATTTCTCTTTCGCTGCGTCAGTAGTAGTGGTGTGACCACCGTTTTTCAGCTTATTGACTGTCTGCTCATTTTTTTCCTGCAGACGGTGTTTGGTTTTGTTAGCAATTTCCGCGCTGCGGTCTTTAGCCTGCTCAGTCGTCTCTGATGCACTATTTTTAAGCTGCTGAGTCTGTTCCTGAATCTGCTGTGAAGTCGTTTCTGCAAAAACATGCGCAGTAAAGAACGTCATAGAAATAGCAACAGCAGTTAATGTCTTTTTCATCTTCATTTCCCTTTTTTTAGGCTATGTAAAAAACCTAGCAGCCAATCTTTATTCTTACAAGGAATGCCCTGAGAATACAGAATTCTCTTACACTCGCCTGTTATGGGGTATACCATTTTATTACGTCTGTCTGATTAAAGATGCATTTGACTTACATCAACACGTCTGAAGTTCCCTTATCGTAGAGTGATACCTCTGTCATTCCAGTGAGGCCACAATGCGTACTATACGACTCTGCGTGATTGGAAATGGTATGGTGGGACATCGTTTTATCGAAGAATTGATCGATAAGTCCCCCGCTAACCAGTATGAGATCACTGTTTTCTGCGAAGAACCCCGCCAGGCGTATGACAGGGTCCATCTCTCATCCTATTTTTCACATCATACCGCTGAAGATCTGTCGCTGGTTCGAGAAGATTTTTACGGAAAACATCATATTCAGGTTTTTATCGCAGAGCGCGCACTGACCATTGATCGCCAGCGTAAAGAGGTAAGCTCAGCCGCTGGCCGTACGGTCTGTTACGATAAGCTGGTCATAGCCACCGGTTCTTATCCGTGGATCCCCCCTATCGAAGGCAGTAACGGCCCTGACTGCTTTGTTTACCGAACCATTGAAGACCTGAATGCAATAGAAGCCTGTGCACTACGCAGTAAACGCGGTGTTGTTATTGGTGGCGGATTACTGGGCCTTGAAGCGGCCGGGGCACTGAAAAATCTCGGTGTTGAAACCCATGTCGTCGAATTTTCCAGTGTACTGATGGCCGAACAACTGGATACGACCGGGGGCGAACAGCTACGCAAAAAAATAGAACGTCTCGGGGTTAACGTCCACACCGGAAAAAATACCCGCCAGATTATTCAGCAGGGGAGCGAATCGCGTAAGACGCTGTTATTTGCTGACGGTTCCTCTCTGGAAACCGATTTTGTTGTGTTCTCCACCGGTATTCGCCCGCAGGATAGTCTCGCTCGTCAATGCGGGCTGGTGACTGCTGAACGCGGGGGAATTGTGATTAATAAGCAGTGCCAGACCAGTGATGCGGATATTTATGCCATCGGCGAATGTGCCAGTTGGGAAAACCGTGTCTATGGGCTGGTCGCCCCGGGATACAAAATGGCACGAGTGGTTGCCGCACACTTGTGTGATCAGCCCGCCGAATTCGATGGCGCCGATATGAGTGCCAAACTCAAATTACTCGGGGTCGACGTCGGCGGACTGGGCGATGCTCATGGCCGCACCCCGGGCTGCCGCAGCTATATTTATCTGAATGAAAATCAAGAGGTTTACAAGCGTCTGATTGTCAGTGCTGATAACCGTCTGCTGTTGGGTGCCGTGCTGGTCGGAGATACCTCCGATTACGCTAATTTATTACAACTGATGCTGAACGGCATTGAACTGCCGGAAAATCCCGACCAGCTGATCCTGCCTGCGTATGCGGCAGGGGAAAGCCGGGTGATGGGGGTCGATAAGCTTCCGGACAGTGCTCAAATCTGTTCCTGCTTTGATGTCAGTAAAGGCACCATTATTAAAGCCATTGCCGACGGATGTCATACCGTAGCAGCACTGAAAGCCACCACCCATGCCGGCACCGGTTGCGGCGGCTGTATTCCGCTACTGACGCAGGTACTGAACAGTGAACTCACACGACAGGGAATCGAAGTCACCCACCATTTGTGTGAACATTTCCCTTACTCCCGTCAGGAGCTGTTTCATCTGATTCGGGTCGGCCAAATCAAAACCTTTGATGCACTACTCCGGCAATACGGTAAAGGATACGGTTGCGAAGTCTGTAAACCCGCCATTGCCAGCCTGCTGGCCTCGGCATGGAATGATTATATCCTGCAACCGGCACTGGTCCCGTTACAGGACTCCAACGACAACTTTCTGGCAAACATCCAGAAGGACGGTACCTATTCAGTCATCCCCCGTAGCCCCGGAGGGGAGATCACCCCGCAACAATTAAAGGTTATCGGTGAGGTAGCGACTGAATTCTCCCTGTACAGCAAGATCACGGGTTCACAGCGTATTGCTTTGTTTGGTGTTCAGAAAGATGATTTACCGGAGATCTGGCAGAGGTTGCTGGATGCCGGGTTTGAAACCGGTCATGCCTATGCCAAAGCTCTGCGCATGGCAAAAACCTGTGTCGGTAGTCGCTGGTGCCGTTATGGTGTCGGGGACAGCACCGGACTCGGGGTCATGCTGGAAAACCGTTACAAAGGTATCCGTACTCCCCATAAAATGAAATTCGGTGTTTCCGGGTGTACCCGTGAATGTGCTGAAGCACAAAGTAAGGATATTGGCGTCATCGCTACCGAAAAAGGCTGGAATCTTTATGTCTGTGGTAACGGAGGCATGAAACCCCGTCACGCGGATCTGCTGGCGGCCGACCTCGATCAGGCCACACTGGTTCGCTATATCGATCGCTTTATGATGTTCTATCTGCGCACTGCCGATAAATTACAACGTACTTCGGTCTGGCTCGAAAGCCTGGAAGGCGGGATCGATTACCTGAGAAAAGTGATCATCGACGATCACTTAAATATGGCTCAGCAGGCGGAAGAGGACCTGCGTTTACTCAGGGAAAAATATCACTGCGAATGGCGTGAAACCCTGGATACCCCGGAGACACGTGTCCGGTTCCATCATTTCGTTAACAGTCCGCAACGTGACATGCTGGTTCAGATGGTCCCCGAAGGCCAGCAACACCGGCCAGCAATACCGGAAGAACGCATTCCGGTAGCCCTGCAGGAGGATAAATGATGACTGAGTGGATAACTGTTTGTAACGTCAACGATATTCTGCCTGGTACCGGCGTCTGCGCTTTAGTTGAAAATCATCAGGTTGCTCTGTTCCGTCCGCGGGATGATGTGCAGATTTATGCCATCAGTAACATTGACCCTTTTTTTCAGGCAAGTGTACTCAGTCGGGGCATTATCGCTGAACATCAGGGGGATCTCTGGGTAGCCAGCCCGCTGAAAAAACAGCACTTCAGGCTGCGTGATGGTTTATGTATGGAGGACAACCGTTATTCCGTCCCCGGGTATGCGGTGAGGGTCTCTGAGGGCGCAGTGCAGGTAAGCACTCTGCCGGCGGCTATACCGGGTGGCGATACGGTGACCAGTGTATGACATCCCCTGTCCCGGGTAATGCCTGGCCGTATTTTCCGGCAGCGACCGGTCAGGTGATACTGACCGGCGCAGGGCCGGGTGATCCCGAATTACTGACCGTGAAAGCCCTGCGATCCCTGCAGCAAGCCGATGTCGTGGTTTATGATCTGCTGGTGTCTGATGAGATCCTGGCGCTGATCCCGCAGAACGTTAAACGGATCGCTGCCGGAAAGCGATGCGGTCAGCCTGGTTATACCCAGGAAGAGATTAACCGCATCCTGATACGTGAGGCAGAAGCCGGTCAACAAGTGGTGCGGCTGAAAGGTGGTGATCCGCTTATTTTCGGCCGGGGCGGAGAAGAGCTGGAAGCTCTGCAAGCCGCAGGTATTCCCTGCTCCGTTGTTCCCGGTATTACCGCGGCCAGTGGCTGCGCCGCCAGTGCATTAATTCCACTGACACACCGTGCACACGCTTCAGGCGTGCGCTTTATCACCGGACACCGGCAACCTTCCGCCATATCAGTTCCGCTAACGACTTTCAGCGATGACGAAACTCTGGTGATTTATATGGGGGTACAGCGGGCTGCTGATATCTGTGCACAGCTTCAGAACGCTGGTGCCGGTAAACATACCCCGGTCGCTGTAATTGAAAATGGTACCCGGGCGCAGCAGCGCGTCAGGATCGGTCAACTCAATGAACTGTCCGCACTCTGTGACGGTATTCGTACTCCCGGTCTGATTATTGTCGGGTCAGTCGTTCATCTGTACCACAAACTCCATAAAAAAACGGATAAGTATACGGATGAAATAATTTCTTCCGCTAAGGATCCTGAATTTCATCTTTAATCCTCAGGGATCCGGGGAATATAATTTAATTAATGTGAATAATTAATTAAATCTTAATGTAAGTAACAAAGCATGTCATCACGGAATTAATAGTTCCTGAAACATGTTTAAGATCAAGCCAGGCATCTCATCTGCCAGGATATATTAATTACGCAGTAGCAATACAATAAAAAGATATCAATAGATAAGAAAGATTATCATTAATTATTCGTTCATCCATTAACCCTGTCGTTACCTGACACCAGGTAATTTCTCTATCAACTATTAACACTGAGCTTAGCCATGTCGTTATCAAAGAGAAAAAACTCCGGACTGCTGCAGCAGTGGGAGCCGGAAAACAGTCAGTTCTGGGAGCAAAGCGGAAAAAAAATAGCGCAGCGGAACCTGTGGGTGTCAGTGTTTGCGTTATTACTCTCTTTTTGCGTCTGGATGCTGTTCAGCGCTGTTTCTATTAATCTGAACAAAGCCGGATTTAATTTTACGACTGATCAACTATTTATGTTAACTGCCCTCCCTGCACTTTCGGGAGCTATCCTGCGCGTACCTTACTCTTTTATGGTGCCGTTAATCGGTGGCAGGAAATGGACGGCGATTTCTACAGTGATCCTGATTATCCCGTGTCTCTGGCTGGGTATCGCGGTACAGGATACCAGCACCCGCTATTCCACTTTCATTATTATCTCTCTGCTGTGTGGTTTTGCCGGCGCAAACTTTGCTTCAAGTATGGGGAATATCAGCTTCTTCTTCCCGAAAGCACGTCAGGGTAGCGCACTTGGCATCAATGGGGGGTTGGGGAACCTCGGCGTCAGTGTGATGCAACTGGTCGCTCCGCTGGTTCTTGTCGTCCCGTTATTTAGTCTGCTCGGTGGTAAAAGCGTCACTCAGGCGGATGGCAGCCTGCTGTGGCTGGCGAATACCGCCTGGGTCTGGGTCCCCCTGCTGGTTATCGCAACACTGGCCGCCTGGTTTGCGATGAATGATGTTCCGGGCACCCGGTTGTCTATCCGCCAGCAGTTGCCGGTACTTAAACGCGGCCATATGTGGTTACTGAGTTTTTTGTATCTGACCACTTTTGGTTCGTTTATTGGTTTCTCCGCCGGATTTGCCATGCTGGCAAAAACGCAGTTTCCGGGAGTCGATATTCTCAAACTGGCCTTTTTTGGCCCTTTCATCGGTGCACTTGCCCGTTCGTTCGGCGGCATGATCTCCGATAAGTTCGGCGGAGTTCGCGTCACCCTCATTAATTACCTTTTTATGGTGTTATTCACCGGATTACTGTTTTTCACGCTGCCGGTCGGGGGCACTAGCCACGGTAATTTCACCGCATTCTATGCCGTATTTATGGGGCTCTTCCTGACCGCCGGGCTGGGGAGTGGCTCCACCTTTCAGATGATCGCTGTGATCTTCCGTCAGCTGACTATCAATAAGGCGCTGAAAGACGGTGTCAGCGAAGACAAAGTTCAGCAACTCGCAGTGACTGAAACTGCCTCCGCGCTGGGCTTTATCTCCGCAATTGGCGCATTCGGCGGATTCTTTATCCCTAAAGCCTTTGGTAGCTCATTGGATCTCACCGGTTCCCCGGTGGGGGCAATGGTAATTTTCCTGGTATTTTACGTGGTTGGCCTGTTGGTCACCGGGCTGGTCTACGGTCGTAAAAAACCCGCAAAACAATAAAAGCGTATGCCCGCTCAGCGGGCATTTTACCTACCGGATACCTGACAGAGTCAACGCCGAAACAAGCGACTCTGTACGGAGGAAAATATGAGCAAACTACTGGATAAACTCCGCTACTTTAAGCAAAAAGGCAGCACGTTTTCAAAAGATCATGGTCAGACGATGAACAGTAACCGTGACTGGGAGGATAGTTATCGGCAGCGCTGGCAGCACGATAAAATTGTCCGTTCTACCCACGGCGTTAACTGTACAGGTTCCTGTAGCTGGAAGATCTATGTAAAAAACGGTCTGGTGACCTGGGAAACCCAGCAAACTGATTACCCACGTACACGTTCAGACTTACCTAATCACGAACCGCGCGGATGTCCGCGCGGAGCCAGTTACTCCTGGTATATCTACAGTGCAAACCGCCTCAAATACCCCTTAGTCCGCAAGCAGTTAATCCAGTTATGGCGCGAAGCCCGCCAGGAATTCAGCGACCCGGTCGATGCCTGGGACAGTATTGTCCGTGATGAGCAAAAAACTGCCCGCTATAAAAAAGCCCGCGGAAAAGGTGGTTTTGTCCGTTCAGACTGGAATGAACTGAACCAGCTAATTGCGGCTGCCAATATCTGGACCGTCAAAAATTATGGCCCGGATCGGGTAGCGGGTTTCTCTCCGATACCGGCCATGTCGATGGTTTCTTATGCGGCGGGTACACGCTATCTCTCTCTGATGGGAGGCACCTGCCTGAGTTTTTACGACTGGTACTGCGACCTGCCACCGGCTTCCCCGATGACATGGGGTGAACAGACGGATGTGCCTGAATCGGCAGACTGGTATAACTCTGCCTATATCATTGCCTGGGGATCGAATGTCCCGCAAACCCGTACTCCTGATGCTCACTTCTTCACTGAAGTCCGGTATAAAGGAACGAAAACTGTCGCCATCACCCCCGATTATGCTGAAGTCGCGAAACTCAGTGACCAATGGCTGGCCCCCAAACAGGGAACCGATGCGGCTCTGGCGATGGCGATGGGCCATGTCATCCTCAGGGAGTTTCACCTCGATAACCCCAGCGACTATTTTATTAATTATTGCCGGCGCTACACAGATATGCCGATGCTGGTCGTACTGGAAGAAACCGATGAAGGTTATTACAGCGCAGGCCGTCTGTTAAGAGCCGCTGATCTGGCTGATAACCTCGGTGAAAGTAATAATCCGGACTGGAAAACTGTCGCGATTAACCATGACGGACAGTTAGTGATCCCAAATGGTTCAGCGGGTTTCCGCTGGGGACAGAAAGGCGGGTGGAACCTGGAGGCCCGTGCAGGCGGACAAGAGACTACATTACGCCTCAGCCTGGCAGAAGATTATGATCAACTGGCAGAAGTGGCCTTCCCTTATTTCGGTGGCCAGCAATCACCACATTTTCGCCATGTCGAACACTCTCCGGTACTGGTCCATACCTTACCGGCAAAACTGTTGACTCTTGCTGACGGTACACAGGCGAAGGTCGTGAGCGTTTATGATCTTACCTTAGGGAATTACGGCATCGATCGCGGTTGGGGCGATACTCAGGCCGCCACCTCCTATGATGAAATAAAAGCCTACTCCCCGGCATGGGCAGAACAAATCTGTGGCGTTCCCCGGGATCAGATTATCCGCATCGCGCGCGAGTTTGCCGACACAGCACACAAGACCCACGGTCGCTCTATGATAATCGTCGGTGCCGGTATGAACCACTGGTACCACATGGATATGAATTACCGCGGCCTGATGAACATGCTGATCTTCTGCGGCTGTGTCGGGCAAAGCGGCGGTGGCTGGGCGCATTATGTCGGTCAGGAAAAACTGCGACCACAAACCGGCTGGCAACCGCTGGCATTTGCGCTGGACTGGACCCGTCCGCCACGCCATATGAACGGGACGTCCTTTTTCTATAATCACTCCAGCCAGTGGCGCTACGAGAAACTCTCCACACAGGAGTTGTTATCTCCGCTGGCAGATAAAAAAGCCTTCAGCGGCCAGTTGATTGATTTTAACATCCGTGCTGAACGAATGGGCTGGTTGCCGTCTTCGCCGCAACTGAATACTAACCCTCTGACCATTGCTTCAATGGCCCAAAAGGCCGGCGTATCCCCGGTTGATTATACCGTTTCGGCACTGAAGGAAGGTGAGTTACGTTTTGCCTGCGAACAACCGGACAGCGGTAATAACCATCCCCGAAATTTATTTGTATGGCGCTCAAATCTGCTGGGATCGTCGGCGAAAGGCCATGAATATATGTTGCGTTATCTGTTAGGGATAGACAGCGGTATCCAGGGCGATGAAACCGTAGCAGACCCGGAAATGTCTCCGGAAGAAGCAGACTGGCAGACTCCCGCCCGGGAAGGAAAACTGGACCTGCTGGTGACACTCGACTTCAGGATGTCCAGTACCTGCCTGTTTTCCGATATCGTTTTACCGACGGCCACCTGGTATGAAAAAGACGATATGAATACGTCGGATATGCATCCCTTTATCCATCCGCTGTCGGCAGCCGTCGACCCGGTATGGGAATCCCGCAGTGACTGGGAAATCTACAAAGAGATTGCCAGAACCTTCTCTGAACTCTGTCCGGGTCACCTCGGGGTAGAGAAAGATGTGGTGCTGTTACCTATCCAGCATGACTCCCCTGCAGAACTGTCGCAACCTTACGAGGTGAAACAGTGGCACAAAGGTGAATGCGAACTGCAACCGGGTAAAACGGCACCGCATATCATGGTGGTTGAACGTGACTACCCCGCCCTCAGTGAACGATTCACCTCTGTCGGTCCGTTACTTGAAAAGCTGGGTAATGGCGGCAAAGGGATCTCCTGGAACACAGATAAGGAAGTCGAACTGCTGCGTCAGCTGAATCACACCCGGGCTGAAGGCGCAGGCAAAGGTCAGCCACAGCTTGATACGGCCATTGATGCCGCAGAGATGATCCTGGCACTGGCCCCGGAAACTAACGGACAAGTCGCCGTAAAAGCCTGGGAGGCTCTGGGTGAAATTACCGGACGCGACCATACCCATCTAGCCCTGCCAAAACAGGAAGAGAAGATCCGTTTTCGTGATATCCAGGCACAGCCAAGAAAGATCATCTCCAGCCCGACCTGGTCAGGACTGGAAGATGAACACGTCTCTTATAACGCCTGTTATACCAACGTCCATGAATTGATCCCCTGGCGTACTCTGACCGGACGCCAGCAGCTTTACCAGGATCACCCCTGGATGCGGGCCTTCGGAGAAAGTCTGGTTAGCTACAGACCGCCGATCAATACGCGTAGTGTTGAGAAAATGCAGCATATTCCTTCCAATGGCTATCCGGAGAAGACACTGAATTTTCTGACTCCTCATCAGAAATGGGGGATCCACTCCACTTACAGCGAAAATCTGCTGATGCTGACGCTTTCGCGCGGCGGACCGATTGTCTGGATGAGCGAGGAAGATGCCAGAGAGATGGGCATCCGCGATAACGACTGGATTGAAGCCTTTAACAGTAACGGGGCTCTGACCGCCAGGGCCGTGGTCAGTCAGCGTGTCCCTGCAGGTATGACCATGATGTACCACGCACAGGAACGTATTACGAATATCCCTGGTTCCGAGGTGACGGGGATGCGTGGGGGGATCCATAACTCAGTGACCCGTATCAGCCCTAAACCCACACATATGATCGGCGGCTATGTCCATCAGTGCTACGGGTTTAACTACTACGGAACCGTGGGTTCCAACCGTGATGAATTTATTATTGTCCGCAAAATGAAAAATATTCTCTGGCTGGACGATGAAGGCCATGATCAGGTTCAGGAGGCTAACCAATGAAAATACGTTCCCAGGTCGGTATGGTTCTGAACCTTGATAAATGTATTGGCTGTCATACCTGCTCCGTGACCTGTAAAAATGTCTGGACCAGTCGTGAAGGTATGGAATATGCCTGGTTCAATAACGTGGAGAGTAAACCCGGCACAGGTTATCCGACCGCATGGGAGGATCAGGAAAAATGGCGCGGCGGGTGGATCCGCAAAATCAACGGCCGGCTGGAGCCTCGCCTCGGCAACAAGGTCGGGGTATTAAGTAAAATTTTTGCCAATCCGCTGGTCCCGGGGATCGATGACTATTACGAACCTTTTACCTTCGATTACCAGCACCTGCACAATGCGCCACAGGGGAAACACCAGCCGACGGCACGTCCCCGCTCGCTAATCACCGGTCAGCGCATGGATAAGATCACCTCAGGCCCGAACTGGGAAGAAATTCTCGGAGGTGAATTTGAAACACGCTCAGCGGACCAGAACTTTGCGAATATGGAAAAGCAAATCTATGGCGAGTTTGAACATACGTTCATGATGTATATGCCACGCCTCTGTGAGCATTGCCTGAACCCGTCGTGTGTTGCAACCTGCCCGAGCGGTGCTATCTATAAGCGTGAAGAAGACGGTATTGTCCTGATAGACCAGGATCGCTGCCGCGGCTGGCGTTTATGTATCAGTGGTTGTCCGTACAAGAAGATCTACTTCAACTGGAAAAGCGGAAAGTCTGAAAAATGTATTTTCTGCTATCCGCGTATAGAAGCAGGTATGCCTACCGTTTGCTCCGAGACCTGCGTCGGCAGGATCCGTTACCTGGGCGTTTTGCTCTATGATGCCGATAAAATCTCTGAGGCCGCTGCCACGGAGAATGAACAGGATCTTTATCAGCGCCAGTCTGATATTTTCCTGGATCCCAATGACCCGCAGGTGATCCTTGCAGCACAACAGCAAGGGATCCCGCAGAATGTGTTGGAAGCAGCAAAAAATTCGCCGGTCTGGAAACTGGCCATGGACTGGAAGCTGGCTCTGCCGTTACATCCTGAATACCGTACCCTGCCTATGGTCTGGTATGTACCACCGCTTTCCCCGATTCAGTCGGTTGCTGAATCCGGGGCTTTAACCAGCGATGGCGTATTACCGGCAGTAGAAGAACTACGTATTCCGGTTCAGTATCTGGCTAATATGCTGACAGCCGGTGATACCGCCCCGGTAATTTCAGCATTAAAACGCATGATGGCGATGCGCCATTATAAACGCGCTCAAACGGTGGAAGGCAAAACCGATACCCGGGCTCTTGAAGAGACAGGACTGACAGTGGCTCAGGCAGAAGAAATGTACCGCTATCTGGCCATTGCCAACTATGAAGACAGGTTTGTCGTGCCTTCCGGTCACCGTGAAATGGCCGGACATGCATTCCCGGAAAAAAGCGGATGCGGATTTACCTTCGGTGATGGCTGCCACGGGAGTGATACCCGTTTTAATTTGTTTAACAGCCGCCGGATCGATGCCATCAATGTGTCCGAAAAAACAGGAGATCAGTGATGCAGCCATTAAAACTGATTGCTGTGATGCTGGAATATCCTTCCCAGGAACTGTGGGAAGCGTCAGAAGAAATATTAGCAGTTATCACCGCAGGATCACCGGAGTTACTCGAATTTACTCAACGTTACTTGCAGGCTCCGTTACTGGATCGTCAGCAGGAATGGTGTGAAACCTTTGACCGTGGACGCGCCACCTCACTGCTGCTGTTTGAACACGTCCATGCGGAGTCGCGTGACCGCGGACAAGCGATGGTCGACTTAATGACGCAATACCAGGCTGCAGGATTGCAACCGGATTGCCGTGAGCTGCCCGACTACCTGCCGGTGTATCTGGAATATCTGTCGCTGTGCACGGAAGAGGAATGCCGTCAGGGGTTACGGGATATCGCTGAAATACTGGCTCTGCTCGGCGGTCGTCTGACACAGCGGGGCAGTGACTATCGGGTGTTATTTGACCAATTGTTAGTGCTGGCTGACAGCCCGCTACGTAGCCACACTGTGCTTGATAAAATTGCCGGAGAATCCCGCGATGATACTCCGCAGGCAATGGATGCTATCTGGGAGGAAGAGCAGGTGAAATTTATTGAAGATCCGGCATGTAAGAATGCGGCACAACAACAATACCGCCAGCGCTTCCGTGACCAGGTCACACCGCAGTATCTGGATTTATCTGCCGGAGGTGTCAAATGATAGGCTGGCTGAATACTTTTCTGTTTGATCTTTACCCTTACCTGTGCGGAACGGTGTTTCTGGCAGGAAGCTGGTTACGTTACGATTACGGCCAGTACAGCTGGCGGGCTTCTTCCAGCCAGATGCTGGATAAAAAAGGCATGACGCTGGCCTCCAATTTGTTTCACATCGGTATTCTCGGAATTTTCTTCGGGCATCTGTTTGGTTTACTGACCCCGCACTGGGTCTATGAGTCCTTCCTGCCGATTGCAACGAAACAAAAGATAGCCATGGTGGCCGGAGGTGTTTGCGGCATCATGACGGTGATCGGAGGGGGATTACTGCTGAAACGCAGGCTGTATAACCCCCGTGTCCGGGCGACCTCTACCCACGCCGATATTCTTATCCTGAGTTTACTGGTGCTCCAGGCTTGTCTCGGGGTAACGACCATCCTGTTTTCCAGCCGTCATATGGACGGCGAGGAAATGATGAAGCTGGCAGGCTGGGCACAATCTATCGTCTTTTTCCGGGGTAATGCAGCCTCGTTTCTGGATGGCGTGGACATGATCTATCGGGTACACCTGGTGCTGGGAATGACACTCTTTTTAGTATTTCCTTTTACCCGTCTGGTTCATATCTGGAGTGCGCCGGTAGAATATCTGACCCGTCGCTATCAGCTGGTTCGCTCGCGACATTAGTCAGACACCTGTCAGCGAACACTATAATACCCAACCGCGACAGGCTTTACCGCCTGTCGCTGCTTTCAGAGAGTATCGCCGGTAAACAGACGATACCCGAGATCCACGGTTTCACTGCCCGCTGTTCGGCGACCTTCCAGCTGTGCAATCAGCAACCCGGTAGCGACCTGACCTGCTTCCAGCCTTGGTGTGATCACACTGGCGAGTTTTTGCTGATTTGCTGAACCGATATCCAGACCGTGGAAACCGGCAATCGCGATATCTTCAGGGACCCTGATCCGACGCGCCTGACACTCCAGCAATACGCCCATCGCCAGATCATCATTCGTACAAAATATTGCATCAGTTTGCGGATGCTGTGCGATGATTTGCTGAAATAACCGGCGACCTAACACCATCGAGGAGATTGCTCCGGGGACATAGTGATGCCCTGACAATCCATATTCCTGTAATGCCTGCGTCATCCCCTGATAGCGGCTGACATCACGCGGATCATCCATCGCACCGATGAAGGCCATCTGTTTTTTACCGCGCCTGATAAATTCACCGGTCATATCAAAAGCGGCTTGCCGGTTATCAAATCCGACCTGAATATCCAGTGGATCAGAAGTTATTTCCATCAGCTCAGCCACCGGAATACCGGATGTTTTCAGGTAATCTCTGGCTGTCTGAGTGTGCTGTGTACCGGTCAGCAGTAAACCATCAATATGGTAGGAGAGCAGAGTGATTATTTTTTCCTGTCCGGTCAGCGGATCATAGTTATCACTGGCAATAATTGTCTGATAACCATGCTTTTCTGCGACCTGCTGAATACCTTCCAGCACATCTGAAAAAATCTGATTCCGGAAAGACGGAATGATCACACCAAGCGTTTTGCTCCCCGCCCCCGACAGCATTTCCGGTAACCGGTTAGGAATATAATTATGCTGGCGCATCACTTCATCAATAGCACATCTGCTACGCTCTGAAACCTTAGACGGATCACGCATATAGCGGCTTACCGTCATTTTTGTCAGGCCTGCCAGGGTCGCGATATCCTGCAGGGACATACGGTTTCGTTTCATAACATTTCCTGTAAGTATTTTTTTCGCGGGTAGTCTACCTGTGAAATGCAGATACTGCCCGGATAACCCTGTCTGACGTAATGCGGGCCATCACCCGGAGACACAAGGCACAGTGACGTCTACGGTCAGTGATAAAGGCAGAGGCGGGATCGTTTACTGGCGGGAGCATCGCCTCCCGCCCGGACGGATTAAACTGACGCTAACATGCCGCCATCAACAAACAGGATATGGCCGTTCACAAAATCAGAAGCCGGCGCGGCAAGGAAGACAGCGGCTCCTTTCAGTTCTTCAGGTTTGCCCCAGCGGGCTGCAGGAGTCCGGTGGCATAGCCAGTCAGTGAACTGTTTATCATTGACCAGTGCCGATGTCATTTCTGAATCGAAATAACCCGGCGCAATACCGTTAACCTGAATATTATACCGGGCAAGTTCAACACACATGCCTTTAGTCAGCATTTTTACTGCACCTTTGGATGCGGCATACGGTGTAATATTGTCGCGGCCTAATTCGCTTTGCATGGAACAGATATTGATGATTTTTCCACGCTTACGCTCAATCATCCTGCGGGCAACCTGTTGAGACACCAGAAATACTGATTTCTGGTTAACATTCATTATGTTATCCCATTGTTCAACCGGAAAATCGGTGAAAGGTGTACGGAACTGAATGCCCGCATTATTAATCAGAATATCCAGCGGACCGGTACCCGTCTCTATCTGTTCAATTGCTTGCGCTACGGCTTGCGGGTCTGTGACATCAAATGCGCAGGCATGTGCCGTTATTCCTGCCTGCTGTAATTGCGTCACGGCGTGTTCGCAACGCTCCCTGTTGCGGCCATTGATAATGACTTCGGCACCATGCTCACCTAGTCCATAAGCCATTAGTAATCCCAGACCCTGGGTAGACCCGGTGATTAAGGCTCGCTTTCCGCTCAGGTTAAATAAGTTACTCATTTTCTGCCCCCATACCACTAACTGTTACGCGTAACTGTACGCGCAACAGCCCGGGGAATAAACGCTTTTCAGCCATTCTCACGAAGCTTTGAGAAGATATGTGATCCTTGTCAGATATTTGCCTCCTAATGTTCATCGATACTTATCTGTCTTACACACTGATGCACAGATAAAAATATCGCGGTAAAGAAAATGTATGCCCGGGCTTATACTGCCGGAATCAATTATGTTCCCCGTACCGGTTATAAAGGTAATGACCGAATTAGGGTGACGGTAATAATTTATACTTCCCGTTTCACCAGCAGACAGACACTATTAAATATCGTTACCCGTCCAATAGAGGAAACTGAAATATTCTTATTTTCAAACAATTTTGGCTGACTCTATAGAACAGATGGCAAATAGCTGACATAATCCAGTGATATTTCATTCATTACAGTGTTTAAAACCTTCAGGCGACAGGATGAAAAACAGACAAAAATAACACTCCGGTACGCTTATAACGTTTCGCACTGACTTCGGAAAAATCAAGAAAAAAATTCACTTTAAAAATCAAACGAATAATATAAATATGGTGCTATATGAATAACAAGGAAGTCATTCGTTCCATTGCCATTATCGATACCTGTAACTATACCTGCATGGCAATTTCTTCTATATGCAGGCACATTTCTGACAATATTATCGTCTACACTTTTACTTCGGTAGAAGAACTACTAAATCATCGTTCAGTAAGGGATTTCGATTTCGTATTTTATGACATACTGACAACCTGTCCGATAGTTATCGACCCCGAAAATGATATTTTAAAGATAAAATCGGCAAATCCCCATTGTAAGGTTTGTCTGCTCTCGGTGTTACACCAGTTCATGTATATTAGAAACGCTGACTTTGAACTGGATAAACGGCTTCCTCTGGACGACTTCAGTTTTTTTATTCGTATTCTCTGTCGTGACAACCAGGGGAAATGTAAAAGAAATTATAGCGTTATATTTCATAGCCGTCTGGATTTAACCAAAGAGCAGGTATCGCTATTACGCGGTTATCTTTATAACCTGAACACGAAAGAAATCGCTGAGCTCCTGCATTGTAATCTGAGGAAGGTTTATTTTTACCGGGAAGGGGCTATCAAAAAAGGACACCGGAACAAAAGCTTTTTCCGCGCTATCGGACGCCTGGTCAATCCCTGATGATATCACAGGAAAGCCGGAGTATAAGAGTGGCGTCTGTGATCTGCAGACGCTTATGGGCGATTAATTAACGATGCTCTGAGCGATAACCGCCATCATAGAGCACAAATTAATAATGCAACAATAGCAGAAACGCTGCTACTGCCGGATGACACATCCTATGTTCACCTGCAGCCAGTACGCAGCAGATGGCTGTCTTGTACACTATCAGTTCAGACGATAATGATATTCTTCTTTAAAGTCCGCAGCAGAGAGGGAAAAGAATACGCCCTGCGTTTTATAGGTAAGAAGCCTTCCGGGACTTAACCGTCCGCCTGTCTCCTCTAAAACATCGCTGACCCGACAAGATGTTAGCAACTCTGCTTTTGTATAAGGGATGGAGATTTTATTAGCATCCCTGGTGATACCCCTGTCACTTTTACCGATTTCCGGGTGGAGGAAAACCTCTGCTGGCTGCACAGGTTATCTTCCGTTCTGCTCACCAGTACAGTGCACCCCCCTGCGTTGCCATAAACGTCATCCTGATAAAACCTCTTTCCTGAAATACCCTAATTGACTGATCTATTGAGATTAAAACTAAATATCCACGGCATGCTGCCAGGGTGGTATGGCATTTGCTTGTTAACACTATCGTTATCAGTATCAGCCAGCAGATTGCCCGGCCACAGCAGATAGACTGTGGCGAAAGCCTGCAAGGAGAGAATAATGCGGGAAGCATCACGATCATTTATGCCCTATCCGTTTCGCGAGGTTAAACATGCCAATCATGGTCCGTTAAATGGATTGACCTTTGCTGTAAAAGATTTATTTGATGTTGCCGGGTATCCCACCGGGGGCGGAAATCCGCATATTCTGGCCCTCTCAGGGGTGAAAAAAAACACCGCACCTGCCGTTCAGCAACTGCTGGATGCCGGTGCCCGTTTTGTCGGGAAAACACATACCAACGAACTGGCCTTTTCGATGAGTGGCCATAATATTCACTACGGTACTCCCCGTAACGGGGCAGCCCCTGACCGGATCCCCGGTGGTTCTTCTTCCGGCTCCGCTTCCGCTGTCTCCAATGGTCTGTGCGATATCGCCCTGGGTACTGATACCGGGGGGTCAGTACGTACTCCGGCAAGCTATTGCGGTCTGTTTGGCCTCCGCCCTACCCATGGGCGGATCAGCTTACAGGGCTGCCAGTCACTGGCCCCTTCTATGGATACCTGTGGTTTTTTTGCATCAACCGCGGAGCATTTTGCCGCAGCAGCGAAATGTCTGCTGGGTGAGGACCGCATACTGCCGGCAGAGATACGACTGGTATCTGACCCTCATCTCTTCAGCCGTCTGCCGACCGAAAGTCAGCAGGCACTGACTCCGGTAGTACATCACATCCGGCATTTATGGGGAGAGATTACGCCGCTGCAAGAGCTCACTCCACAGTCTGAAGAACTGTTTCAGGCATTTCGGGTCATTCAGGGTTATGAAGCCTGGCAGGCACAGGGCAGGACAATTGAACGCTATGGTCTGTCTCTCGGGCCGGATGTGGCAGCACGCTTTGAATTTGGACGTGGGGTAACGGAGAGTGATTACCATACAGCGGTTAGTCTGCGCCAACAGTTTACATCGTGGTGGGAACAGCAGCTGGCCGGTCGCATTCTGGTACTGCCGACAGTCCCTGAAATCGCACCATTACTCACTGCCAGTACAGAGCAGATTGAAGCAACCCGCAAGTTGTCGCAGGATTTATTGATCATCGCCGTCATGACCGGCGCACCACAGGTTACCGTGCCCATGACACAAGTAAACGGGAGTCCGCTTGGTATTTCCTTTCTTGGGCCACGAGGCAGTGACCAACGATTAATTGAGATGGCAGTAACACTTTCTTCAGGAGAAAAATAATGACTACCGAAGTACTGGTTAAGTCCGTATCCGATCCCACATGTTTACGGATCAATGGTGAACGATTATGGGGATCGTTAATGCAACTGGCGAAAATCGGTGCGACGGCGAAAGGAGGCTGCTGCCGGTTAGCATTGACCGACCTTGACCGTCTGGGGCGGGACCTGGTGATTAAATGGGCAACCGAGGCTGGGTTAACCGTTACTATCGATAAAATTGGTAATGTTTTTATGCGCAGGGAAGGACGTAATCCGTCTCTGCCACCGATAATGTCAGGTAGTCATATTGATACCCAGCCCACCGGAGGTAAATATGATGGTAATTATGGTGTACTGGCCGCACTGGAAGTCATTCGAACGCTGAATGATCTGGACATCGTGACAGAAGCTCCACTTGAAGTCGTCTTTTGGACCAATGAAGAAGGCTCCCGGTTTGTTCCTGTCATGATGGGGTCAGGAGTGTTTGCGGGCGTCTTCCCGCTCGAAGATATTTATGCGGTCTGCGACAGTGAGGGGAAAAGTGTTGGCAGTGAACTGGAGAAGATCGGTTATATCGGCACAGAAACGCCGGGGGATCATCCGGTAGGCGCGTATTTTGAAGCGCATATCGAGCAAGGCCCTATCCTCGAAGACGAAGAAAAAGTGATTGGTGTGGTACAGGGCGTGCTCGGTATCCGCTGGTATGACTGTAAAGTGACCGGTCAGGAATCTCATGCCGGTCCGACACCGATGTCTCTGCGCAAAGATGCGTTACAAACGGCGACACAAATCATGCAGCAGGTGATCACTATTGCCGGACAAACCCCTGAGGGGCGGGGTACCGTTGGTAGTGTTCAAGTCTATCCTAATAGCCGCAATGTGGTTCCGGGCGAAGTGACATTTTCTATCGATATACGCAATACCAGTGATGCACTGGTAACGGACATGGATTCTGCACTAAGGGAATACATTGCTACTCTCAGTGAACAAAGTGGCTTACAGATCGAGCTGACAGAAGTCAGCCATTACCCTGCAGCTTCGTTTGATAGTGATTGCCAGGCTGCGATTTCGAAGGCTGCTGTAACGCTAAATTATCCGCAACGGGAGATTGTGTCCGGTGCCGGACATGACGCAGTCTATATGAGTTACCTGGTTCCTACCGGGATGATCTTTATCCCCTGCAAAGACGGTATCAGTCATAACGAAGCGGAGTATGCGGCCCCGGAGCATGTCACTGCCGGAGCTAACGTCTTATTGCAGGTGATACTACAGTACGCAGGGATCGCCGGATAACACTGCCGTATTAAATAAATCGCTGGCAATAATAACCGGCGATTTATCTGAGTCACCGAACAGGCAGATGTACTGCCTTATTCTGCCATACTCCTCCTACCCCGCTCTATTCAGCTCCATTAAAAGGATTCCCGGTTTCATAGCGGTCAGCATGTAAATGGTCACTGTTCAGGTATTGCCAGACATCTTCGTTAATCGCAATTCCCTGTCTGGCGGCCAGCTTCTCTCGTAGCACGCAGTCTTCACCGGGATAGAGAACCCGCTCAACGCCCTGTGCCGGTTTACTCGCTTTCAGTTCTGCCATCGAACGCGACACATTAGCGCGGAAAATATTACTGTCAGTAAAAGCTGACGGATCAAAAATCAGATGTAACTGACCAAGATTTCGTCCTTCGGACATCTTCTGGTACATAGAAGAGACATGTTTGCCAAACGGAAGTCCCAGCAACATTCCAGCCAGTACATCTACCATCATCATTAACCCGTAGCCTTTCGGCCCGGAGATAGCGTTCAAGCCAGCCACTGCCGTAGGATCGGTGGTAGGATTCCCCTTGCAATCAACCGCCCAGTCATCGGGTATAGGCTGATGTCTTAGCCGCGCATCAAGAATTTTTCCCCATGCCTGAACACTGGTCGCCATATCCAGCATCATGTAATCATCCCCTTCTCCCGGGGCGGCGAAGGCTATCGGATTTGTCCCGTAATAAGGTTCTGCCCCGCCGTAAGGAACGACCATCGGGTCAGACTGACAGAGTGATAACGCCACCATTCCCGCTTTCGCCGCCTGTTCGACGAAGAATGACAGTGCACCGCTGTGGCTGATACGACGAATGCCTACCGCGCAAATACCTTGTTGCTGAGCGATTTCAATTCCCCTGGTCATTGCCTCCCGGGCTACAAAATGCCCGGCACCATTATCACCATCAAAGGTGATGACTGAGGGTAAATCATGGGTGATGGTAAACTTTGGGGCGGTATTAATACCACCTTTACAGAGTCGCTCCACATAATATTCTGTACGCAGAGCACCATGGGAGTGAACTCCGCGCTTGTCAGCATGTACCAGAGACTCTGCGACGGCTCCGGCATGAGGACTTGTAAGCCCGGCGCGTTGAAGTTTATTACTGATCATCGTCAGTAACTGTTGCTGATCGACCCTAAGCATTGTCACTCTCCCCCACTCTTCAGTGGTACTTTAATCCGTGGCAAACGTGATTCAAACCAGCAGGCAATTGATATCAGCTCGCTCTCTTTAAATGAATGGCCGATTAACTGCAATCCTATCGGTAATCGCCGTCCCGAAATTCCGGCAGGTAATGTCAGCGCAGGTAATCCAAGAAATGACCAGGGGGCACAAAAGGATGCATCGCCGGTGGATAGCAGCCCCGCCGGTGCCACCGATGGTGCCGCTAGTGATAAAATCAGATCACTGTCGGCGAAGTAATAATCTCGCTGCCGACGACATTGCTGCATAAAAGCTAAAGCTGCCTGATATTCTTGTTCTGAAATATCACGCCCCTGCTGAATAAGTGCGACGGTAGCATCTCCTGCCGCTGATACCCCGGGACCAATTTTCACGGATAATTCCTGACTGGCTTCAAATGCCAGAATGACATCGAGTGCCGCCAGCCAATCCGGGGCCTGATTTGACGCCTCCAGGGGGGAGCATTCAACACCCTGCGCCGCCAGCCAGTTGACCAGTGTCAAAAACAGGGTCTTCAGTTCTTCATCGGCAGCTTGCCATTGTTCAGGAAAATAGAGACTGACCCGACGCGGCTTCAGGTCAGTTAATGGTGTAATCCGGGTCTGATGCTCAATAATTACCTGCTGACAAAGACTGGCATAATGACAATCAGAGGTAATAAATCCAATGTGATCCAGTGAACCGGACAGAGGCTGAACCCCTTCCATCGGGATCTGCCCATAGGTGGGTTTAAATCCCACCACCCCGCAATATGCCGCAGGGCGAATAACCGACCCTACCGTCTGGGTTCCGATAGCTATATTAACAATACCGGCAGCTACTGCTGCCGCTGAACCGCTGGAAGAGCCCCCCGGGGTGTGCCGAACATTCCAGGGATTGACGGTGGCCGCCGGGTGGCGCCAGGCGAATTCAGTCGTTGCCGTTTTACCAAAAATAGTCGCACCTGCCGCCTTCAGTTGCCTGACAATATTCGCATCCTGCGCCGGATACTGCCCCTGAAATAGCGGGCAGCCGTAGGCCGTAGGCATATCGTGAGTATCAATCAGGTCTTTCACGGCAACGGGTATGCCAGAAAGCGGTAATCCTTCCTGAGTCCCGGGATAATTCTCCGGAAGATACACAAACGCCTTTAACTCAGGATTACGCTGATGTGCTGTTATGGTTGCCTGAGACAGCGTAATGGTGTTTCCATGGCGTTTTCTATCAATGCCCGGGCCTGAGGGATCATTTTTTGTAAACATTATGCACAACGTCCGAATAGGTCACCTGTCCGGGTTTAATATTACCGATGTACTGCTGAACGTTGATGGCATTATTAAATGCACCTTCAGAAATATAGGGATCAACTGCATAGATATTATTTTCCGACAGTCGGTCAACCGCATTGGTCACCACCTTGGCATCCAGGGTCGGGAACTCTTTAATCGCCACTTTACGGGCGATGTCCGGCGAGTTATGGATAACTTTTTCCGCATCTGCCAGACCTGCGATAAAGTTTTTCACCATCTCAGGTTTATTTTTCAGCGTTGACTCCAGTGTATCAATTGCAGAGAAGGCAAATTCCCCGTGATATTTGTCATTAAACGAATAGATAATTTTATAACCGCTGGCAATTCCCTGATCGGCCTGTGGTTCATAAACGGTCGCAGCCTGTGCCCGCCCCACACCTAGCGGTGACAGTTCCGTCCCCAACTGAACCGTGCTTAGGTGTACATCCTGAATTCCTTTATCTTTAATTAGCTGCTGGAGCAGATAGGTTGTGGTACTCGGTGGCATTGCTGTCGAGACGGTTTTCCTTTTAAGATCGGCTTCCGACGTCAGATTGGCTGAAGGCGGAGCGATGATCCACACCGGTACTCCTGATACAACCAGCCCGATATTTGTGACTGGCGCACCTTTAATATGAGCCAGTACTGCAGTCATCGGGTCCTGCAGGGAAAAATCACCATGACCACCTATTACTGCTGCCACCGCCTGAGCACCACTGCCGGCAGTCATCAGTTTTACATCGACACCGTGTCTGGCGAAAATGCCCTGATCAATCCCCACATATAACGGCAGGTACTGAATCGAGTGGAAAGCTTCATAAATTACGGCGGGCTGGTTAGCCTGAGCCACAGAGGCAAATGCAGATGTTCCCACCAGCACAGCGGCAGCAGCCAGTTTACGAACAGATTTCATCTTCATGCTTTCCATTTAACTACCCTCTTCTCAATATATTGAATACACCAGGTGACTAACGATGCCATGACTGTCAGAACAATGACGCCAAGCCAGACGGTATTAAGATCAAACAAAGAACCGGCAACAAAAATTTCGTGTCCCAACCCGTTATTTGAGGAAATATATTCCCCGACTACCGCTCCAATCAGCGAAAAACCCACATTGATGCGAATAATAGAAAATATCCACGGTATCGATGACGGGATAATCAGTTTTCTGAAAATCTGTATATTCGACGCTTTGAAGGAACGGAATAAGTTCATTAAATCACTGTCGATTTCTCTGGCCACCGCACAGGCGGAGATCATGGCAACTGCAAATGAGGAAATTGCAGATAACCAGATTTTCGACGTGGTATCAGACCCAAACCAGATGATAATCATCGGCCCCAAAGCTATTTTAGGGATACTGTTAAGAATGACAGAAAATTGCTCCCCAACCTGGGACAACTTCGGATAGAACCAGAGCCCAAGTCCGAGGATAATCCCCAGCCCGCTCCCTATCACCAGCCCCATAATCGTTTCATAGAACGTGATCCAGGTATCGTAAACCAGTTGTCCCTGAGTCAGACCAAGCATCGCCGAATGATAAATACCGTAAGGAGAACCTAATAACTGTCCGTTAATCCAGTTTTGCTGTGAAGCCAGTCCCCATAAACACACCAGGATAAAAAGAATAAGAAAGACAATAACGGTTGCTCTGCGCTTATCTGTATTTTGTATCATTGAAATCTTTCCTATTTGCCGTGAGCCACATTATTCATTCTTAATCCATCCCAGATCTTCGTGTGATAATCATGAAATTCCGAAGCTCCCCGGGCAGAGACGGCAGTCCTCGGTCCCTGGGTCGTGAGATCGATTTTTTGTTCCATCACAATTTTTGCAGGTCGACCTCCCAGCAGTACCACCCTGTCACTCATAGCAATGGCCTCATCAATATCATGGGTCACCAGAATCACACTGGTCTCCCCGCTTTTAGTCAGGTTCATGACATCATCTTCAAGCATCAGACGGGTTTCATAATCCAGTGCCGAAAAAGGTTCGTCGAGCAGGATCACCGTCGGGTCACATAGCAGTGTACGGGTCAGTGCAACCCTCTGTTTCATCCCTCCGGAGAGTGAAGATGGATAGGCGTTTTCTACCGAGGAGAGCCCATAACGGGCCAGCATATCAATTGCCCTATCGCGATCTTCAGGTGTAATTTTCCTATACAATTCAATGCCAAGTAAGGCATTGTCCAGAATTGTCCGCCAGGGTAATAACAGATCTTTTTGCAGCATGTAGGCAATCCGACCGGTAGCACCATTTTTAGCGGGACCGAGTACCACACTGCCGGAACTGGGTTTTAGCAACCCGGAGATAAGGTTAAATAATGTGCTTTTCCCGGCACCACTCCGGCCCACGATGGCCACAATTTCTCCGGCCCTGACCTCAAAATTAAGAAACTGAAACAGACGTAACTCTTCTCCGTTATCCAGTACAAAATGATGGCTTAGCTGATTTATTTCCAGAGGATGTCGTGATCCGGATACCCGTGAATGACTCATTATTTCTTTGCCCCAGTATTGTCCGTAATTTTTATCTTCAGTAATTGACATGCATTTGGCATGCCAAAAATATAAAAATAAATTTATTCACTAATATCAGATGGATATACACCTACCTCTGTAATCAATAAGAAAAAGTTTATTTACCGACAATCACTTAAATGGTGCAAATGTGCAGACGGGTGGTATTATGGGAAACGATGAATTTCAGGTAAGAACTCGCATTCCTGAATGAATTGAATGTTTTCTGTGTCGGGGGATCCCACCATACATCATTCAGCTACACGGGCCGGGGATTAAACGTGTATTCCGTTCCCACTCTGAGCGCAGTACAGGGCATTATGGATCCCATTTTCCCTGATGAAGGTGAGTGCAAAGTCAAACAATACGGCAAACAGGGCCGTCATATATGGCGAAAACTGTCTCTGGCTATTGATGCGAATAGGCATGACATTGTCTGTGCCGGTCTGTCACTGAACAACACAGATACCTTGCCCGGAATGTCGACTGTCTTCTGCAGCAGACGGCTCCTTATAGCAAACTTTTTTATCAGCTAAACGAGAGAAAGTAATCAGTTTTCTTCTGCCGGTATGGAAGGAAATTAACGATATACTTGTCTGTTAGGTAGCAGTACAACAAACACTGACTGCGCCATAATGCACAAGAAGAATAGTCGCTGCTTCAGTCGCCCTATGAAGGCGGGCTGACCATAACGTTCTTAATAGCGAATACAGTTTGATCAATGCCCGGCAATCCCTGGTATTGGGTCTGCGGGATCTCAGAACGGCATGGGTTGCCGTCAACCGTGTAACAGGTCATTATCCATGCTGAATAACGGAGAAAATAAATGAAGCAATTTATAATTAAGCATAATCTGGCGTTATTCAGTCTGGCGGCCATTGCCATACTGATCTACACACTGACTCACTGGCAGCTCATGCCTGTAACACAACGAATGTCAGGCCTGTTTATTTTCGGGATCACCTTACATTTGTGGGAAGAAGGCCGCTTCCCGGGGGGATTCACCGAAATGATTGCCAGTCAGCTAAATTTTAAAGGGGACGACCTGCATTTCGGGCAGATTATCACCTCCTGTTATGTCATCTTTATCGTCTTTATCCCGTTCTTCTTTCCGGGAGTTTTATTCCTGGCAATTGCTCCGATGCTGCTGGGTTTACTGGAAGTCATCGCCCATCTGCTGGCTATCCGGATGTCACCCACCCGGTATTACTCTCCGGGCCTGGTGACGGCCATTTTTGTCCTGATGCCGGTATCCCTCTCTACGCTGCACTACCTTGTGACCCATAGAGATCCGGCCTTTACTGACTGGTTATTCGCCTTTCTCTATATGGCGGCAGGCCTGCTGATTGCCCAGCGTATTGTTGTTTCTGCCAGCGGTATGTCGTACCGTGAATTCTTAATGAACGTCAAACGTCGTCTGTTCACCAGAGAGTAATGCTATACCGCAATGGCCTGTCCTTAATCATTTTCAGCAGTCCCGGTTCCGGGGGACTGCTGCTTTCAGATAAATCAACGGATACCGGCTATTGTCAGCGCTTACGGATATACCAGCGTAAAGAGTTAAAATAGAGCTCCGGAGACTTCAGAACTTTTCCCTCATCCACCAGCTGTAACAGGATGGCACGGGTCACATAAATACTGGTATCACAACGGTCTGAAATTTGCCGGGTTTTCGGCCAGTGCTGCAGCTCCGGTAGCGCCCCGCTGCCCCCGGATGACGAACCATTTTCCAGGCATAACTCTTCCAGAGCCTTCAGGATTTCGGTCTTTTTATTGCTGCGTGATTTCCTTTCACTATTCATAAAAACTCCGTGAAGATAATGAGTTAGTTTAATATTTTATAAACCAATAAATTTGAAAAAATTAATTCTCAGCCAGCGGGAAAACCTGACTTCAATCAGAGAATAATACCCGCAGGATAAAAGAAGAGTGATCCCGAAACTTATGCAGAGCAAATTAAAACGATGAGAAAAAACCTCAAAATAGTCGTTCCCGAAGAACCACGTAAATAATTCAATCACCGTAAAAATAACAGCCATATGCAACAGATAAAGTGAATAGGATATTTCCCCTATAAAAAGTAAACAGCCGGAATAATTTATTCTTCTCACTTTACTGAGCTTCAGCCCGGATAAAAAAACCAGCAGACACGGCAAGGTCATTACACTGGTATGATTATTTCCGAGTTCCCCGAACGGTTTATATAACCAGCCGACGGCAGCAATGAAATAAATCACCGATGCCAGCATCATTAACCAATGCTGAATGCCTGCCCGTGCGGACATTTTCTGGTAGAGCATCGCAGTGATAATCCCTGCAAGAAAATCCATATTAATCGTATCGCTGATCATACAGAGATACTGCCAGTAAAACCGGGGATCCTTCTGCTGAAGGGACAGTATGTTCCCCCGTGGCAATAGCATAATACAAGCGATTAATATAATCACCAGAACGCCATACCGGTAGCGGGGTAACAATAGGCTCAGCGTAACCAGCAGATAAAAAAAAACTCGTAATTCAGCGTCCAGCCATTATCAAGCAACGGAAAACCATAGGACGGAGATCCTCCGCCATTTAAGGGGATGAACAACAGCGACTTCAGTGTATTTAATCCCAGCTCCGGTTGCGGAGAATAGTAATAAAAAAATACGGCATATCCTAATGTGATAAATGCATAGGCTGGAATAATCCGAAACCCCCGCCGCAGCAGATATGTCGTACTGCTGCGCCAGCCTGCGGGTAAATGGCGTGTTGTTGTCCATGCCAGAAATCCGCTGACCATAAAGAAAATATCTACCCCCAGATATCCCCTGCGTAAAAATGTCTGTCCCAGCGGGAAAGCAAACCAGCTGTAATGATAAATAATCACAGCCAGCGCCGCTATAGCACGATATATCTGGATCATTTCTATCTGTGTGTTATGACTTTTGCCGGGCATGACTGACCTCTGTCGGTTCTCAGACCAGGATAGCGGATAGTTTCAGATGAGCTACCGGGGCAGACTGACCAGATGTTCTGTCCAGCCTGCCTGCTCCGGTGATCACTAGAATGAGTAATTCAGGCCCGTGGCATAGTTAATGCTGGTATTTCCTCCACTACCGCTATTGAGATTAATGACTGCATGCACCCCGAGATTTTCAGACAGTGCAGAATTCATCCCCAGTCTGGCTTCCAGCCATTGAGAGGTCTTTTTTCCTGCATCATCACGGCGGAACGACGTCCCGGTACTCTTCAGTGCTGCGGTAATCCCGGATGTCGCCGAAATGTTTTCATGCCGATACGCAAGTTCAAGGTAAGGATTAACCCGCAATCCGTTCGCTTCAATACGCCATCCACCGGTAAACTGACGGCGGTTAACATTCTGTCCGCCAAAACGCATTGAGGTACTGCTGTCTGCTTGTTCATGATAGCCATTGATACGCGCACGGTCATAGCTAAAGCCCAGCACCGGCCCCGTAGTCAGATAACGATTAAGCTGTAAATCATAGCCGGCTTTTACCGCAACACCGCTGAACCGTCCGCGACTGTTACCTTTTTCGTTTCTCAGCGCACTCCCCAACTGGATCTGTCTCGTAATATTTTGGAAATTGACGCTGCCGCTGCTGAAATCCACATTTCCCCAGAGTCCGTTAGCCATTTTAAGCTGGCTGAATATCCCCATAATGGAACTGCTATAGCTATATTTGAACAGGGATGCTGACTGATAACGGTTATAGCCGGTACTGTACGTTCCCCCCACCAGGACGCCTTCCACTGGTTGTATGGCGAAACCCAGCAGCGCATTGCTGGCAAGACCATGCCCGTTGAACGAGGAAATATTGTCACGAACTCTGGCATACTTACCACTGTATCCGCCAAAGACTGTCACTTTTTCCCGGCCGTCTAATGAACGGAGGGTCTGCAGTTGTCCATCCATATACAGGTGTCTGTCTGACTGAACATTCAGAACGCCCTGTTGCAGGCTGCTGACCAGCAAAGGGGCATCAATAATCGACATCATGTACCGGGCCAGAACTTCATGGGCCACCGGGCTTGGATGGAACCAGTCAGAAAAGAGATAAACCTGATCGTTATGAAAATTCGCCGTATCCTCATTACACCTCGGTGCCCCGGTGCCTATACCACAGATCGGGACCAGGATATTGTCGAAGCCATAGGTTTTCGGAGACTCGATAATCTCATTAAACAACTGATTAATATCTGCATAAACAATATTGCCGTTCAGTTGGGAAAGCCCCTGCTCAACATCATAATTAAACTGCTCGGTAAGCATATTTTCGGTGTTGAGGAACCAGCGGAAAATACTGGCCGTCAGCTCCCGCGGTACGGTGATCCCTTTACTGGCCAGTACCACCGATAACGAATCGATGACCGCAGACTGACGTGCCTCTTCCCCCTGGACAGAACCCAAAGAACGCAGGTAAGTATCCTGGAGGGTATATAGCTCGAATAAATCGAACAGGTTGCCGCCCAGAAAAGCCTGTGCAAAACCGAATAATGCCGTCCCGGTCCAGGGACTCATCCCTGCATTCGGGAGATTAGGTATCACCAACATACCACTCCCGGCATCAAGCAATGTTTTGGCCTGACTCACTACATTTGCCGGCGCATCAGACAACTGATAATGTTCACCTTGTTTAAACAATGCGCCGAAATTCAGTCTCAGTATGGTACTCTCCACATCGACCGAGATATCATTTCCGCCAATCCATAAAACATACAATCCGTTAGCATCGGCCTTCTGTTGCTGACTTGCGAGATAATCATCAATTTGCCAGCCGGTTTTATAGATCAGCAGTGGGGTATAGCTGGCGGTTGAGCCTGACTGCGCGTAATTTGTTCCTCCCTGAGTATAAGTAAGAAGCTCCTGACCAGTATAAGTCTCAGAAATAATCTCTGAATAAAGCTTACTGGCATAACCGGAAATATAACGGGTATCATTTCCCGCAAATCCACCATCGCTGATACTGTCACCAAAGGTATATATTTTGTCAAAGCCCTTAGCAGGCAACGCACCGCACAGACAAGCAGAGACTATGGCTGCATGGAGTACATGTTTCATTAAACATCCTTATTTAAATAAAAAACATCCTGAATTAAACGTAATTATTACCAAATAATTAATTAATCAATGAGTGCTGAATTGTGAGAATTTTACCGTGACCAGAAAGCGTAATAACATCCAGGAATTGAGAATAAATATCCCCATAATATAATGCATAAAGAATAATAATTTTATTCCCTTCGTTGATGGGAGATTGTAACTCTATAGATAACTTCTCCGACTTTCCGATTAAATTAATAAGATAATCAGAGACTGCAATTACCCCAATGTAATTATGGGAGTGTTCGTGTAAAGAAACACCGGGATCAAAAATAGCATCAGGATGTCGGATAGTTTTCATCCCGAAGATATCAGAGTAGCTAAAACCGCCGGGTAACAGATTTTTATTCGCCTGAAGTGACGAAGAAAATGCCTTGATAGCATGATTATCATAAAAATTATAATAGCTTCCATCATCCAGTGACCAGCCGATGATTTTTTTGCTCTCTAAAATTAACTCATTCAGGCAACCCGATAAATAATATTGTCCGTTCACCGTTGCACCTTTCATAATGCAATTCTGTGCCGCCCGGGTAAAAAAGCTCCCTTTCCTGAAGTAATAAAATCCGGCTATCGCTTCACGACTGATGGTTCTCTTTTCTGCCACTTCCGTCACCTGGCCATCCGGTTGTTTTCTTATAAATGCCCATTTTGGGTGTAAAGAAGGAAATGTCAGCACACCGGCATCTGCCGATTGCGATCGGAAATGATCAATGATTTCACTAAGATCAGCACGAATATATTGATCGGCAGAAATAATGATCATTTCGTCTTCCGGATCGATTTTATCTATGGCCAGTAAACAACTACAGGCAGCCCCTCCCGTATTACCTTGTAAATGCAGTATTTCCCCCTGACCATGGCTGGCCACCGAGATCATTGGTGAGAGCTGATACTCATCATCTTTATCTTCAGGCAGCAGAAAAATGCGTCTGACATCCTCATGCAAGCTGCTGATAATTTCCTGTGAGTATTCGAATAACGTTTTATTATTTATCTCATTCAGGATCTTCGGATAAGAAAACTCAGAACTCATCTCGTACAGCGATTGTCCTCCCAGGGAGGTAATGACGGTGATCATCCTTTTTTCCCCTCAATTCTATCGATATATTGCCTGATATTGGTGTAATTCACGTCATTCACGCTCTCCACCTTCATGACCCGGGCACCGCTTTCTTTGGCTGCCCGAAGACCATTTTCATTGTCTTCAATCACCAGACACTGCTCAGGTAATAATCCAAGCCTGGAGATAGCTTTCTGATATATTTCCGGTGACGGCTTACCCTGAACCACATCCTGGTTAGAGAGAAAAAATTCCAGTTTATCCAGCAGGTTGGCTCTGCTCAGCATAATTTCTATGCTGTCACGGATAGAATTAGAGGCGACCGCCAGGCGATAACCTTCCTTACGTAATTCGGATAACGCAAATTCATGCTGGAAGACGGGTTTGCAGTGGCGAAACACGATATCCAGGGTATATTTCTGTTTTAGCTGATTAATGAAACCATGCAATGCTGTCGGGAACCCTTTTTCAGCCGTCAGGATAGCCAGTTTGTCGCGTGTAGGAAGGCCGTCAAATTTCGACAGGTGTTCATGCCGGGCTATCGCCATCCCGAACAGGGCTAATGCCTGATTCAGCGCTTCGTAATGCCAGTCTCTGGCATCAATCAGCACTCCGTCCATATCAAAAATGACCGCTTTGATGTTAGTGTTCACGAAAAACCTCCCGGGCCTGATCCGGTACATCGGTACATAGCATCAGAGCGTCCGTTACCGGCAATCCTCCCGCGACCTTGCGGAGCTGCTGCCAGTATTCTGCCGGGTCCCGCTGATGAAGTTCAGGAGAGACACAACAGACCGGCAAGCCCCTGACAATCAGTCGCTGTATCCTTTCCCCGTCACACTGGTCATTAATGAAATTATCCAGCCAAATCCCCTGGACCTGACTCAGCAAGGAATTTTCACACTCGAACTCGCTGAGCCTTGCAAACACATTCACTCCGGCGGAGATATAACTCAGCATGTCGGGTACCGACATATCAAAACAGAAATAGTTATGAATATTATATTCCCGTAAGAGATTTTTTAATGTCTCAGCCAGACCGTCACTTTTTATATTTAACGCTAAGGGTAGTAACGGATCATAACTTACAAATAATTCAAAAAAATCCCTCAGTAAAAGACATCCCTGGTGTGGAATATCATGAGAAATGACCAGTTCTCCGCAATAATCCCGGACATCCGTTTCAGTGCCGAATCCGGCACTGAATGACTGACAAAAAGCCTGCAGACTATTTTTTTCTTCTGCTGTGGTCCAGAGCCCACGGTGTGACAAGATCTGCATATTCCCTCCGTTATACCTCTGCTTTGATGGGTAGACATTCAGCTCCGGCGACTGAACATCTTTATTGCCAGCCGCCGGATAAATGGAATATGCAGCGGGGTAAACTTAATCCATAAGATTGTTCGCAGGATAAATATCCACACTGAGTCTGCCTTTTGACTCAGGATTGATATACCTGCCTCTGCATTCGACGGTTGATGCTGTAACGCTACCCAGTCCGCGGTGGTATATACACTGGATAACCCTTTATTTTTATACACTTCACTGTATTTGTTCCACAAGAATCCCAAAGCCTCACTGGAGTAAGGGATGAAATTATTGATATAAAAATTTTCCGATGTTTTTTTAAGATGCTCCGACGTAAAACAGTTACCGGGAAACTCATTAACCCCGGTGACTTTTTCTATATATTTCACCCAGATATACTGTTCGGGAACATAGCGCATCAGACTAAAAATAGAAAAACAGAAACACACTTCAAATATTGATTCATCTGCAAGTGGAATATCAAAAAGATCTAATAAGTCCTGTTTATTCCCCGCCAGCAGGATATCTCCCGGATGAAAAAGATAAGGCATATACCCTCTGACATTACGGGCAAAAAGATTGCCATTAATGATCCGCTGACGGAACAGGCTATAAGCCTGATCCCGTGGGTACACCTGGTCTTTCTCCTCCTCTTCGCAGAGTTGTAAAAAATAGGCGATATTCCTGTTGTAAAGCCTGGAATCTGTCCGTAATTTAACAACATGACTATGGGTAGCCCGACCAATCCCCTGCCGGGAAGAGACGATCATCCTGTTAATATTGGTTACCCAGCGCGTTTCCCGTTCCCGGTAAACCAGCGGTCCGGGGTCTTCACTTTCAATAATGACTACCTGTAGTGTTTTCAGCAGCTCCTGCAATTGCTGGCGTAACTGTGCGGACAGTTTCCAGGTAGACAGGATAATTTCATCTTTCGGAAAGTAATGCCGCGTGATAGCTATGTTTTCTATCACATCACAACAGAGTTTGTTTTTATGGATGACTGCTCCCTGAAAAATGATACTTAACAATCCCATCAACTATTCCTGAGAGCCTTTACCTTTCCTTTTAACCACTTTTTCGATTTAATAAAAAATTCTGTTATGTTTACGCCTAACAATGCCATCGATAAATTAGTTAATAACACACCCTTCTCACCAAAATTATTAATTCTCAGATAGCTGGTGCTCATCGTAAAAAACGAACACAACTCATTTTTATAATCTTCATATCGTGCAGAGACAATAAAGATGGTGACAGACTCACACTGTGCAGATTTATCCATGATCAGTATTTTTACCAAAGTAATCAGATGCTCCCGATAAGTATCATATTCCTTATCATTACTGACCTTAACGAACAGCGTATATCTTCGCTTATCGGGCCTGATAGAAAAGTTCTTCGCCCGCTCCAGATCGAAGCCCATATGAATTACCTGGTACTCCGCTTCATCCATCGCCGGAATAGTCGATTGCGGGAATCCATTAAGCCACAGTCCATATTCCTCTTCAGTGATCCCTTCTACCTTCAGTTCCATTGCGTCCCCGTTCACATTGGTACGGTGTACTGTCGTTCAGTAACCTTGCCACCTCCATCACCGACATCGGAAAATAAGCTCCCCGGTAAAGGTATTTAAGGTAACATGCTGATATAAAATTACTTATACAAATCATCCTGCGCTTTTTGATAAACCAGTCATCATTATTCTTATAGAATGGCGAAAAAAACCAGGAATGGGATAGCTGATTATTTAGTATAAAGCATCCCAGCAGCATACTCTTTTTTGTCGCCGGACTGGCGGACGAATTCATTACACGGGTAACCCTCACCAGTTCATTCGGGGCCATATCCTCACATAAAATCCAGCGACTAAAGTCACGAAGAAATTCACTGGTTTCCTCAAGTCTGACTTTAATATCTTTGATCACTTTTTTTATCAGTAAAAAACGGCCCAATCCGTTCATCGCTGATGAAGAAATACAGAGCAATATTTCCTGTGAAGCACCGTATTTTTTCGCAAAATGATAAATAAAATTTCTCGCCTGTTCATCTGACAAACGGAACAACGGCTTTTTAGGAATAAAAGGCAACATTTCCAGGCGACAACGGCTCATTTTTTTGTTCCCCCGGTAATCTTTGACTGCAACATATCCGTAATAATGGATCACTGAACGTGCATTCATACTCTGCGTGATCGACCAGGGATTAATAATTGTCGGGATCCCTTCATAACTACAGCGAATTCCCTGTTCAATATCTTCATAATCATTCCAGTACAACTGCTCATTCTGCGGGGAGTGCTGCCAGACTGACTTTTTACAGATGTACAAACTGCCTGTCAGATAATCATGGCCAAACTGGCTTCTGGCCGGATGCTGATAACAATAAAACAACTTACTGATGAGAGATGTGTCTTTCTGAGTCACCGCGGTGATTGACAGTTCTTTCGTCAGATCCTGCTCTATCGTATTGAAATCAGAGTATTTCCTGGGCACCAGGTTATATTGATCGGTAAAATAAAACGACTGAAATCCGGTCATCGGATAGTCATCTCCGAAACGTTGTACCGCCTGATAAAAGTTCAGTGCCAGCAGAACACGATCATGCAGGATACAGAGATTCGGATACCTGGCTGACTCCACCAGCAGATTCTTTTTGCGGGTAATATGTACTGGTGGTGCAGGAATATCCTGACCCACAATCTTTACCTGCTCAAAAAAACGAAAATCCGGGTGCGGTGTACCGCACAGAATGATCTCCTTTTCCGCAATATCCAGCTGCAGTATGCGTTCGACACAGGCATTAATAAATGTCGGCTCTTCCGGGCCAACCGGAATGCAGAAGCTCCATTGAGTGAGCCCTTTATCCCGCGAGGCTGCCAGAGGGCTGTTCTTCTGATACACACGAAAGCCTGATACGCTCTCCGGGCTCTCTGTAAATGCCTCACGATAGTAACCACGTTCCAACAGTGTTTCGCACCTAATCTTCTCCCGGATATACAGCTTACCGCCTGCCGGCATCTGGTGAGTGATATCCCAAAGCATATGTGCATAAAAGGCCGAATCATTCTGTACGTTCACCAGTGCGACATTTTGAAGATCCGCGATAAAAAACCGCGAGCAACCATTGACGATATAGGTTTCATCTGCCGGCCGGTCAAGGCAGTCCGAAAAACTGATCACTGTCAGATTTTCTGTGTTATCCATGTCCAGAGATGCCAGGGTATAAGGCCGGCTTAGTGGCCGCGCCCCGAGTTTCCTGTCATGTACGTAGCGAATAATTTTCACGGGAAAAGTCACCCTGCTGCATTCTTATCAGAAGGTAATAGCCTGTCTGGCTACCGGTAACCGGGCAAAGTTTTGCAGATCTTCCGGCGTACCCAGTCCATACATGCCATCCATCTCAGTGCCTATATTCATAATGCCGATACGACAATCACTATTATGTTGCAGCAGGTAGTTGTATACAGGTGCGACATAAAACTCTCCGTGGCTAAGATCATTGTTACCCACCATTTGCCGGGCAAAATGACAGAAGTCCCGGCCACGCCGGTAGTTATAAATACCCACTGTCGCTTCATCAGAGACTACCTGCTTTTCGACGACCCGCTGCACCCACCCTTGCTCATTACATTGCACATAAGACCACTTGCTATCACTGGCCGTCATTGTCATTATCAGGCCATCGAGATGCCGCTCATCCATTTGTTTCAGATAATCATCAATGCAGATATCAACCCACTGATCTGAGTTAGCAATCATCAGTGGCTGGTCATTATCAATATAGGCATCTGCGGCTAATACAGTACAAGCCGCGCCCCCGCTAATTCCCTTTATAGGGACTATCACGGAGCCAGGTGCAATATTTTCCAGTAATGGAATCAACTTATACTCTGAGATATGTTCTTCCTGGCAAACAAAAATAAACCGATGCGCTCTGTGCGGACGAAGATTATTGACCACGACTTCGATCATTTTCTTGTCACCGAGGCGAATTAACGGTTTGGGTTCCCGATATCCGGCGACTGAAAAACGGCTACCCCGACCTGCCATGGGAATAATAATATTTATCATATCATTTCCTCTGCACTGTATTTATCATTATTGGCGCCAGGAATTTTCACCACCGTGGTCACGGTATCCTCAACAGCATAAAAGTCGGTTACCTGCCCCGCCTCAATAGTGATAATATCTCCACGGTAATAATACTGACCTGACATTCTGACCGCGCCGGAAACGATAACAGTAATCTCTGTCGCAACTTTATGATAATGTGCATGTTCCTGGTCACCTGCCTGATAATATTTTACAGCAACCTCCATATTGCTGGTTCGGAATACGGAAGGCTCAAAAGGACCAATAAACCATCCCCGGGTCATGTTCTCAATATTTTCTTTTTTCATAATGAAATCAAACAGTGCAATTATTTAATATTATTTATATGGAAATAATAAATTAATCCTGAGGGAGAGTTAATTTAAGCACCCTTAATTAACCAGACCTCATAGCTCACTCTCGTCACATTAACTCTTAAAATATTTCAGTGGTTATTATTACTATAAGAAAAATCATCAATCACTCTGCCAGGAATATTTCAGCACCCTTACAGGATGAAATAATAGCCCATCCTCCCCTACCATCTGGTTATAACTATCGCCAGACATAAGAATATACATTTTTAATTCCACCCAAAGCTTGAGGCGATGGTACTTGCTTTTTAATGCCATGTAAAACACAAAAAACAGCCTTAAAAACCATCAGCAAACACACATACAGCACAAACCACTAGCTACAGCTAGATTTTAGGTATTTTATTTCATTTATTTTTTAAATTAACACTTAAAAGATCGTTTATTTATTTATCCGGAGTGTTTATTTTTGTTTTATTTATTAACGCGGTAATTAAAAGCATTTGATTATTATAATCAGAGTCAACACTCTGAAACTTTCATCCGCCGTTAATAATTCACGCAGCTCAACCACATATGGAATTATTCTTAATAATAAGCATTAATTGAAAAGAGAAAATTAAAAATAAAAGTTCGGATGATCTTAGGAGGGAAATAGAATAAATCTAAGAAATGTAAGGCGTTAACACCGGCCACACAAGTGTGGCCGGTAAGATCAGAAATTATAATTGGCTCCCAGGTAATAACGACGTCCGTCAAGAGTCGCTGAATAGTTTTCATAGCTGATAGTTTTATCCAGCAGGTTATAAATCCCCGCGAGCAGTGATAATGATTCAGTCACAGAGTAATTAATACCAGTATCAACAAAACTATAAGAGGGCGTTCCTTCCGCCATACTTGTGCGGCTCAGATACTCCGACGTTCTGCTCCGGAAGTTTATCCGGCTCCATACGGACAGATCCCGGGTTGCTTGCCAGTTCAGTGTCATATTAACCATATGTTTTGGCATTTTATTGAGTGGCTTGCCGGAAAACTGCCCGGTTTTCTGCTCAGAATCTGTATACGTATAGTTACCGGTCAGTTTCCAGCCTTCTGCGGGTTTCCATCCCAGAGTCGCCTCCGCACCACGCAGAGTCGCCTTATCCACATTGACACGGTCACTGACAAAATCGTAATGCGTACTGCCAATGGTACAGGCGGGGTCTGCACTACTATTGCACCGACGAACTTCGGTAATTTTATTTTTAAAATCGGTATTAAATAGCGTTAATCCGGCATTCAATTGATGACCGTTATCCCATAGCAGCGCTATTTCTTCGCTCAGGCTCTTCTCGGGTTTTAGATCAGGGTTACCGACAATAATTCCGTTTGACCGCCCTCCTCCGGTGGTCTGCCCCCAACTGGCGGAGGACTGACGCAGATCGGGTGAGCGATAACCCGCTGAAATACCGCCTTTTATTGTCCACTGGTCGTTCAGGTGCCAGACACCATAGCCTCGCGGGGTCCAGTGTGTTCCATAGTTCTGGTCTTTATCCATCCGCATTCCACCGGTCAGCGAAAAACTCCGGGTTATTGCCCACTCATCTTCCGCAAAAACAGCCCAGCTCCAGCGTGTCAGTTTATTCAGTCCCGCGGCCGCTTCTAACTGGTTTCCATCATCATGGAGTTTTTCATAACCATACTGTCCGCCCAAAGTGATCGAATGCTCATCCAGCAGCCATTGGCCCTGAGTATTCAGGGTAGTGTTATAAGATTTCATTGCGCGGCCGGGATTATTA
>Ga0157364_1000091_pt1 | contig 37736 bp, 15 predicted proteins | sample AttsexASBM2_FD_111476 | JGI IMG/M metagenome (GOLD analysis project Ga0157364, IMG submission 111476) | Fungus gardens microbial communities from leaf cutter ant in Ribeirão Preto, State of São Paulo, Brazil - Atta sexdens ASBM2 | ecosystem: Host-associated > Fungi > Mycelium > Unclassified ...
TACGCCCTCATTTTTTTCTATGTATGTAATGTTTTTTGCCCTTTCCTGTTCTCCTCTCTCCCTCTCCCCCCCCCCTCTCTCTCTCTCTCTCTCTCTCTATCTCTCTATCTTTCCCATCTTTCGCTATCTTGCCATACACTTTCTGTTGATCAATCTCACAACATAAAATATCATGATCATACTTACATTTGTAAAATATTTTTCTTTTAAAATACATTATAAAAAGAATGAATAAACAAAATTTATCAGTTGGCTGTTTGCTATCTCTGCTTCGTTATGAATAGCATTTAATCTTTTAAAACAAACGTTGCTAAGCATAACGAGATTTAAATATGAAATACTAAAATATCTAAATCCAATAAATATAAATACAGTAATTTCTAATAGATGCATTTTCTATTTAAGCAAGAAATCCTATCGTCCGACGTCACTGCCCTTAACTTCTAACTGACATGCATATCCGATGGATGGAGTTACGATGAGTTTCGCCGAGCGGCTGATTAATGCATCGACGTGTGATTACATTTACTGGAAAGCATCGTAGCAGCACGTTGTGAATGCGAGAGAAGTTAATAGGACGGGTTGCCTTCCTCGTGAGATTTTCCCTGGCACGAATGTTTCACTGCGTGAGAGTCGGTGAGAGGAAAGCCGATTAATATTCACGACCGATCTCGGGGACGCTAAGCCTTTATACGATGAAATTCCGCGCGTATGATTTCCTTGCGAAATTTAATTCGACCGATTTATCAGAGCGGAATTTTGTTCCTGTAGTTTTCCATCTACGGAAAATATTAAAAGTCATTGAAACAATCGAGAATTGTCTGTACGAAAAGATAACTCCGTTCGTATAATTTTCTCTTATGAAATACATTTCGAAAAATGTATCTCATGTCTCTTTGGATTCTCGAGGAAAATCCGGAAAAGCTTTCCGACGCGTTTTTACAAAAAAAACAAGATCGTTACCGAGCAAGCTCGCGACCGCGATTATAATTAGTGCGCACAAGCGAAAAGAAATAAATAAGAAGTAAAAAGGGATCGATAGAAAAAGAGGAATGCATTTAACTCAGACGAGCCGCAAACCAGCGAATGCAATATCGCCTGCGAGCAAGATCGTTAAACTTTGCTAGTGTTTTCCTTGTTCTTGCGTTTAACCGCTCACTCGTCAATTCGACAAAAATAAATACACGAAGAAGGAAGCAACAGATTGTGATGATAAATTTTTATCTATGAAAAAAACGAATCTCTGAAAGCATGGCGTCGAAGTAAAAACCAAAAAAAAATCAAACTTTCTAGTTTAGATTTTTTCGCGAAAAAGGAATTGTTTCGAATGTGTTGGATTTTTATTTTCCACCAGATTTTAATCGATGCAAATAAATATGCATGAAGCATCTAGAGAGGTCTATGAAAAATTTTTACCTATGAAAATACAATTCTTCAATCTTAAAAAAATCAGTTCTCTTTAAAAAGTATTAAATCATCCGTTACTAATCTTTTTAATGTACAAACTGAAATGATTATTTTTAAAAGGTTCTTCTCTAGGAAGTACATTGCATTTCCTCGTGTAATTTAACTCGATTTAACGATGTTATTTATTTAACCGCAAGCGAGGTCATTTAAGGAAATTCTTTAAGGAAATGGCGATTACATGAAAAGGTATAAGTTTTCTAATTATTTCATTTCCGAATACTTCTCAACGTTTAAGATGCAATATTTAACTAAGCAACATTTCATATCTCCTTTTTCTACTAAGTTTAAAATATAATATATAAAAATATTAAGAAATAAAAAAAAGATTTATATAATAATGTAAGAAAACATTTTTTTTTAATATCTTATTAGAGATTAATTATTTAACATTTTCAAAATTGATTAAACATTTATAAAAATTCTAAATGCCACATTTTTGCTACGTTTTTATTCCGAAAACACAGCCTAATAGTCTGCCCATTCACGGCAAATTAATTGAAATTCGTAAAATTGACCGCGCGGTTTGAAGTTATTCTCGTTGGCAAGCTCGTTTAAAAAGTTCTAATTAAATGAAACAACAAATATAGAACTCCTTTTACAGAATTTCGTCAGTGCGTAAAATTACGTTCACAACTCGATATAACTTGTATTTCGACTCTGAAAGTTGGCGACTCTGAAAACGTACAATCAAATTTAAACGTATTTCGGTTATTCGTGTTTCAAATTTTATAATTGCCCTTCTTCAAAATATATTAATTCTTATATTTTAAAGAAAAGGATTTTACAGATTTTTAATGAATTATTTTATATAAAGAATTCTATATAAACAATTTTAATTCCAATTTGTTATTTAAATTATTTGTTTTATTAATTTACTTGAAAAAATGTTTGTTAAATTTTAACATAATCCGAAACGTTAAATTTTAATTGACTAAAGTAAACAATTTTTTAATTTCCTGTACTAAGAATTTCTCTTCATTTCTTGTTTCAAACATTCTCGTTTGGCCTGAAATTTCTCAAAATGTAAATAAATTACTTGCCCCGGAACAAGATGAAATATTGTTATATACGAAACTCGAAGGCAAAGACAAATTTCGAGTTACCTCGACGGCGAAGCTTAAAGGACACAGGCAGGATTCTATATCCTTGCGAGTCGCCAGACTGGAAAGCAAACACTGTTCATCCGTGAATCGCGTCGTGATTACGGCAACGGAAAGGAAATCAGTTTCCTCGTCGCCGGTACTTCTGACGATGAAAGGACCCTCCAGGACTCGACGCTTTCTCGGGGGCGCATTCTTCTGTCACATCCGACGCCACCTTGCAGTTATGATAATTTGTCATCAACTCATCAGTGTTTTCTAAATAATTGAAATTCGCAAACTTCAACAAATATTACACTTAGTTGTTGAAATAATGTCAATTTCATCTCATTATATGTCTATCGATTATAGATCGATCAATGATTTAAGAGAGTGAAGCCAGCTCGAATCGCATCTCACAAAGATACCTTTAAAAAATTAACTACTTCCACCTATCTTTTTGCCGTTTAGTGTTTTTCAATGTTCGCGCCATATAATATGTATATATCTATCCGTGTTGTGTGTCTGTATATATGTATATTTATATATACGTATATGTATATAGATATACGGGGCGTCCTAGAAGAGACGTATACCATTCCAAAGAGCTGGAATTAACTTGCAAAATTTTTTTTAATTTAAATAAGTAATCTAACTATAACGAAGTAACGAAGTAAGAATTATTTAAGTAAATCATAATTTTTAATATCTCAACGAATAAAATTCATGTCGGACTTCTTTTTAATTCTCAAGTTTCTTAAAATCTTGATTTTTTTAATGTAATTTTTGCATTAAAAAATTTTCAAAATTAAATTTTTTTGGAAGTAAATGTGCTTTTGTAATTCCTCGCTCCACAATCCGATTCTGGTATACACCGTTTTCAGAACATCCTGTACGTTCAACGGTCTCTGTACATCAGGTCGAGTGCCATGATGGCACTCCTAATTTCGCACAATTCGCCAGTCTTAAACACCAAGTTAACATTATTATCACTACAGCAGAATCGCTACAGTTGTATGTCCACTTTAAACGCCAGGATCGAGAGGGTCCTCAATAGAAATAAAAATGATGTTTATTCTAAAAAAATATAAAATACACACAAAGTGCTACTGAGGAGAGTGCAAAGATGCACTTGAGCAGATTTCCGAATCACGAGCACCCCGTATCACGTGTAGGATATAACGCTGTGTAAATCATATCGGAGTAATCCAAAAGCCATTAAGAATGTATCGAAGCGACCAGATCATATCAAGCCTAACACATTAAAAAAACAACAATAAATTATATATATTTTTTGATATAATAATATCAAATCTGCAACACAATTTTTTTAAATTATGTTACAAAAGATAGAGCAAGTAATATATAAAAATTCTCACAAATATTCATAATATTTATAATTAACAAGGATAGTCTCCTTTTATTATTATTTTACATCCATATCGTTCGTTCATTTCGCGTTTATAACGGACTTTGTCACGGGATCAACATGAACAATTAAATTTAATTAATTTCATATTTTCGTAGCGGAGGAGCCCGGCTTTGAGCACCAATCACGTTCTTGTTCGCGATGTTGAAAGCGCGCCTTCGAGATCCATGAGACGCGTTTCACTCGATCGCGTCCGCCAAACATTTATCTATCACTTTAAGGATCAGTCACGCCATCTTGGTTCCTTTTCAACGCGACCGAACGACGTTTCTCCTTGGATCGTGTCCAAAAGACGTCGTCGTATTTCACAAGCGCGACATGCCGTTTAAATAAATCCGGTCGCCATCTTGGTGTCCGAAAAAGCACTTTTTAAACGCGATCCGCGTAAATTTTTTGGAGTCGATTTTCCTCGAATACGCGAATGCAAAAATCACCGCGTTCTAGCGAACATCTCTACCATCCTTCCCGGCACTGACAAAGATTGCGCACAGTGACATTTGAGACATGCCTTCTGATTAATCTATTACGTCTCCATCGCCAGGACGAGTCCTTTGTTCGTGCCGTCTCGGGTGGCCCTGTTCCGCCAATCACATCCTGGACCCTGTTATTCTCCGCGAATTAATCTGGTAGTATGACGAGGATAGATTTCCTTCTTGATATCTCGTTGTTCGCTTAAGTCTTTATGCTTGACGCGTGGAAGAAGATTATAAAAACTATTCACAAACTTTTATGCAAATATAAATGTCGTTATTTTATTTGCTAAATATGTTGAGCAAAAAAATGAGGACAGATTTTGCCTCTTGACTGTAATTTCATCAGAAACACATATATGAAAATGTGCACACAAAGTAAAAATTTTTTGATGAACATTTCTTTCTCAAATAAATTTTTTATACTTGAAATGAATAAACTGATCTAAAAATATTCAAATATTTATGCAATGTATATAAATTCTCAAAATTAAATTATTTTTGCAAGGTAAAATCTTTTTTAGCAGAAATTGGGTAATAAATAATAATTACATAGTATAATATATTTTGAAGAAAATTTGTATGATATCATAAAAATGTTCACTTCTAAAAAAAAAATGTTAATCGTGATATTTTCCGCAAAAAAAATCAATCACAATCCTATTCTTTTTTTTTTCAAGATAGACCCAGTAAATAAAAAATAAGAATAAATTCGAAAAAACAAATGATACATTAATTTTATTCACGATTTAGGAATTTTATTCAGATCCAGGATGTATCCGCATTTCTCCGACTCTTGTCCGGTTCGGATTCCTCATACATCCATAGCGTCCCCTACGTAGCCTTCATCAGGACTTTCCGGATGATTCGGAGGTTGCAGTTCCTCCGCTCTCGCAGCAGCTGCAGCTGCGGCCTCGCGAGCAGTTTTGCTGAGAAGAGACCGCGGTGATAACGGAGTGGTTTCGCCTCTATAAGCCGCAGGAGGTGATGGTATAAAGGGTACTTCTGGAAAAACAGCAACTGGCGATACTGGCGACTGAATGGGCAGTTGCTGTTGAATCGGTTGCTCAACTGGTTGAATTGATAATGATGGCTGTATTGTCTGTGACTGTTGCTGCTGTTGTTGTTGTTGATGCTGATGCTGATGTTGATGCTGATGTTGATGCTGATGCACCGGATAAGGATAACCTTCGGCGGTGTACCTAGCATCGGTTCGCGGTAAAATGGGATCATATCCCGGTGATCTTGCGAGGAATTCCGCCTCGCGCGAATATCTGGCCGCCGGCGCAGCCGCCGAGCCTGGCTCCGTCATACGTTGTCGGAGTCTAGGCAAAGTGCTAGCAGTACTAAAGGTGATCTTGGGCAAGCCAAAATTGAGCGGATAGCCATCCTGATCCAAGTAATTCATCTGTGATAGCACCGGTGGCGGCCGCAGATCGGGTTGCAATGGATAGCCCGAGTCGTATTCCAAGACCTGCCGGTCAACGCCGGCACGTTGATGATGCCGTCCGTACAACTGACCATAGCCCACCTCGGAGTTCTCGGGTACCTCATTGATTAGATCAGGTTCCGTTAAATACTTGGCAACTGGACTCGCTACTGAATACGCATCTCGATCCAAGTGATTGTTCCTGGTGTGTTCCCGACGTTCCAAAGTAGCCGCACGATTGATCTCACGTTCAGTGTACGAAACCATCTGCTGATGTTCAAGACCTCCGATCAGACTACCGTTACCTTTCCGACAGGAACTGCTAGTAGTATCCTTCGTGATTGGTAGTACCGATTTGCTCTGCGTTACCAACGCTTTCGAATTGCGCTTCCGATCGCGACGACGCTTCTTCGCACAGTATATCACGCTACCCACTAAACAGCTCAATGCCAGAAGGGTGCCTACCAATGCGCCAGCAACAATTGCGGCTACATAACCGGAACCGGGATTATCGAAGGGTGGGTCTACGGTGGGTTTCTCACGAAAGAATACACGAAGAGAAAGATTTGCCACTGCAGAACCCGCGCTATTTTCTGCGATACAGCTGTAGGTGCCCTCGTCGAGCGACTCGACCGAGTAGAGGAACAGCGTGCTGCTCATGTTGGTCCCACCTCGTTGTCGATAGATGTACCTAAAATAAATGTAAAGAAATACATTTCGAAACAAAAAAAACATGGATAAAGATCTATAATAGAGGTTGAAAATTCGCTTACCTTGGAAATATAGAAATACTGCTAGCCATTGAATTATTTTCGTGTTGCAACTCGCACGGTTCTCCATTGAACCACCAAGTAACTTTAGCAGTCGGAACCGCATGAACATCGCATCTTAAAGTGATATTCCCGCCCTCGTAAATATCTAAATGATCTTGAAGATCGATACGCGGTAGACAGGCTAATTCGTTGATCTTAAGACTCTTGATTTGTTTGTCATGTAGTCTCGCCGGGGAATCGCAGATGGGTTCGGACTCTTGCGGCGCTGCTGGGGCTGATTCCTTCAACCAGGCCTGCATTATTCTCAATCTACAGTCACACTGCCATGGGTTATTGTGAAGAGTCAATCCTCTGAGATTCCCCCCCAACGGCAGAGTGTGATCTGGCACGTAGGTGAGTCGATTGCCGTCCAATCGAAGCCATTCTAGCGACTGGAGGCCCTCAAAAGCGTTCTGCTCGATAATCTCTATCACGCACTTACTGATCTCCAAATTAGTAAGATGCACCAAATGAAGAAACGCGTTTTGGCGAATTTCCCTGATTGGATTTCCATTCAATATAAGCCTCATTAAACTCGGATAGGACGCAAACGTATCCGTAGGCACCTGTTCGATCTGATTCTCAGATAGATCGAGCTCTACTAGGCCGACCAGACCGACGAATGCCTCAGAGGCAATCTGATTAATTCGAGATTTGCCCAGATAGAGCCGTTGAAGGTTGATCAAACCAAGGGCGCGAAAGCATTCCGCTGGTAGGTTGACCAGATGATTGCCTGACAGGTCGAGCACCTGCGTCTCCTCTCGAGCACCCTGCGGTAATCCTTTGAGATCACGGTTCGCACATTCAACCCATTCCTTCCCGCCTTTCCATTTGCACGCACACATGCTCGGGCAGTCCTCCGCTGCGTTTGTTCCCCAGGACAATAGCAGCAACATCGTGCTGAAGAGGGCAACCCTCCAACGCCAGACCAGTACAATTGAGCACATGGTGCTCTCTCTCATCAGGTAACAAATCCTCCCGTTTTCTTCCTCGTCCTCTCGTGATCGAATCCCTTCGTTCCTATCGCATTTTTCGCTGACCCACCATCACGTGCGCTGGCTCTTCAGCGTTGCTAAAGAGAGACTGCGGTGCTTCGGTCGATGCAGAGACGAGTGCACGACTGCTTGCGAAGTCATCAGCTCACAAAATATCAAGAAGTGGATCTCTGCAACAATAACACGAACAAGCAGATAAATAACTTTAGATGAAATAAATGATTATAAATATACGCGAGCTCGGATCCCAAATATTTTACAGAAGACTCATTACGAAAGTTCAGACTGAATAATTTTACTAAATTAAAAATTAACTCACCGATAGATTCGAATGGTTAGCTCTTAAAAGCGCTCGTAAATATAAGTTGTTTCAAGAAAACCATTTTTGCGTGTAAAATTTTTATCAGTTTCATGTACCGACGACAATCGATCGATTACGAGATTTTGCTCTCCCGGAGGTTTTTCCGCGAACGAAAGGACTATTAGGAATCTTCGGTTGGATCAAAATTTTTTTCAAGAAAGTCTCGTGGAAAAACAGCTACCATCACGGTATAGAAACTGCCAAATCCTCAGTAAGGTGATCCCCAAGGATTTTCAGTTTTCAGCGTAGAGAAGGGAGAGGGGAGTGCACAGAGCGCAGGTTGAGAGCGGATAATAAATTCCATGAAGAGGGTGTATATCTCGGAGAGGAGGCAAGAATGTCGCGAGGAGAAACACTCCCCATATCAGGATATCGGAATATCGAACGCGTTCGTGCAGCGTGGCATGCAAACCTCCTCTCATGGCTTTATCCCGAAGATGCCCAGTGAGAGGAAACCTTTCTCCATCGAGGAATGCAAAGGGAAGAGGCCTGAAGGATATTGCCGATCTCGTACGTTTCGAATCCAATATCACTGACCCTCGTCGTAGTCACCGCGTGAGTTGCAATTTTTTTCTATTGCGTCTTTAAAATCGCTGTCGAAAGCGGCATTGAAAAACGCAAATCGCACAAATATTATCGACGCACTAGTTCTCGTAATATTACGTGTTGCATATAATTTGTACTATCGATAGAAGAAATATTTCTATTCCTATTGTAATTTACTATATATTTAAGTTTAATTGCGACTACTGCACAAATATATGTATATAAATAAAATGTAAACCGAAAAGATGCCTAAGATATAAATTTCTTTATAATTTATGCAGAATTGATTCAATATGTATTAGATATCTGATATATATATATTTATGTTCGTATGCGCGCTGTATATATTATATAATTATAAGATCACTGATTTTTTTTGTAAATCTATAGAATTATCCTGTATAAATTCAAATTACAATTATTTTGTTGGATCACGTTTTTTTCAATACGTGCTTGCAAATTACCGTCGAGCTACTTTCTGCTTCTATGCATACCTGATGCTGTGTAAATGCAAACTCGCATAAATACCGAAACAACACGCGCGGAAAAATGTGAAAAGACATAAAAAAATGATGGTATGCGACACAGAAGATTCATTCTTTCGCGTTCATTCGCATTCGTTTCTTCATCCCACTTATGCTCACCTTCGGAATCGCAGTCTCGTTTAGTCGGCAAACGTTTTCATCGGGACACGAAATGTCGAATCCAGAGAGATGAAAATAGCTCCCGGTAAACCATCAGTGTTCGCTTTGGGTGCGCGAAAAAGCGCCTTAAAGGCGCTCCTTTAAAATTGCATCGGCATCTCGCGACCGGCAGTAAATATCGAATGCGAAGCGAAGAAACGCTTCTTTTTGCATCGTTCGAAATAGAAATGAGAACTGAAAATGAAAAAATCGAATACCGAGCGAAGGTTTGGGTAGATACGCACTTTTAACTTTTCAACGGATGATTTTCCTTCGAAAAAAATTTGTGAAAAAAAATGTGAAAAAAATTTAATATTTTATACTAATTTATTTTTACGCAAGACTCGTTGCTCGTATTAACTTCAATAAAAACATCATTCGTTTCTGAAAAAAAAACATACTAAGTGAATAATTTTAATAGATTTTTAAGAATAAATTAAATGACACCTACGATCATTAAAACCGTAACGATAATGTCTCAATGCAACAATCATGCCGAGGTATTTTAGTAATTGTCATCACTATTCATCACTGGCGAGAGGAAATATTCGCAAAATGCTCTCGAAGAAATGCTTTTCGCTGGCGAAATGGAAACGAGGCGAAAGAGACGAAAACCTAAACAGCATTGAAAGCATCCATCCAAGATGGTAAATCGTCATTTTAAATATTATGTTATCAGCAGAGGAATAATACATTTGTGACAATTGAAACGTATGCATTAACTTAAAAATCTTAAATTGAAATTTTGAAATTCTCTTATATTTGAGCACAATGAAAGTGATTATCAAAATAGTTCATCACTTTTCTGAAACTTTTTTTTCATAGGGAATAAATTTGAATGTTTTTCAATTTGAAATTGAAACACATAAAATACATTAATTTTACAATGCTAAAACTGTCTATATATTATAAATCATAACTAAATAATTAATACATAAACTATAGCAAATCAATTTTAACAACTATTGTACGATTACACTGTGACATTTACAACTAATGAATAGTCGAGCGACTATCGATTATAGTAGGGTATCTCGGAGAACCATCACGTCACGTGTGAAACACGATGGGAATAATTTAATTGATATCGACCTCCGTTTAATTACCGAGAAACAAGGGGGTTACGCGACAAAGAGAACAAATAGTGAGAAAGATGAAGAGAAAGAGAAAAGATTGAACCAGAAAGGGAATGGGAAATAGGAAAAGAGAAAGAGAAAGAAATTACGAAAACGTTTTTGAATATTATTTGAACCCTATATGAAAGAATTAAAATCGCGTATTACTTTTCAGATCGCATTCGGTATTTTCATCTTCGACTTAGAAACGCTGCAGAAAGCCACAAAAACAAAAATTTTTGCCAAGCTTTATATCGATCATCTCCAATCAAGAACATTTAAGAGCGGATAGATATATTTAATTACTTGTTCAGAAGATGTGTTGAGAAATCAATTTATCGACAATTAATAACCAAGAAAACAATAAAAAGAGTAAAAATATTTATACGGATCTCGATTGTCTTATCCTTTCAAGTTACAAGAGCTATGCTGAGCTGCACTGTTTTTCTTTCATAAACGCTTTAGAACACAGAAATTGTAGAACTTAATCTAATAACGTAATAAACTTAATATCAAGTGTTGTACGAGAAAATACAATGACTGAAATAAAAATTGCGATATCTTGTGCGCGATTGTTCCTTGAGACCGAGACTCTTCCGTCTCCTCAAGCATGTTCGGAACTCTTTCGTCTTCTTATTCCTACCTCTTCAGGCGGGGTAAAGGCAAGCAGTCTATGGTACCTTCATTCTCGACTTACAGCGCGACTTACAAAGGCTCGAGATCGAGTAGGCGAGTATCGAGAACAGCCTCTTCCCGACTCAACCTCGTGATCGTGAAAGTACTTAGCAGATAGGTAAATTTGTCGATACAATTGCTGGATATTGATCAAAAATACATAAGGAAAAATTGAGATAGAATAGAATACGCTCTATCCTTGCACAATAGCTCCGCAAATGTTAGTGTGCGAGAAAGATTCGAAATTAAAGATAAGTATGTATAACATATTATAAATATTTGCAAAAATTAAAATTTATGTGTCTGTAGAAAGGAGTCATCAAATTTTTAGTTAATGTTATGTCTATTATAGTGTTTGTTCTACAACATGGCTACTAAATTTAAAACTGTTTTAATTGGAGCCTGATAAAGTACATATTCGCTGTTTGTTTTTTATTTATAATCAGAAGAGAAGTAATGTAGTTATTCATTTATAATAAGAAGAAGAGTAAGAGGTACCATGAGAATTAAAACTTATGGCGAATTTACTGTTTCTGAAAGTTTGTGTCATAAATGTTTATAAAGGTTTATAAAGATAGTCCGTTCTGACGGTACTAATTTTTGTAAAATTGCGTCTGTTCAATATTAAATTTGATAGCCAAGGAATAAAGTTGATATGATGCAAGGCATCCAGTATTATAATAAGGTATAACTAAAAATGTTGCAATAAATTCTAATAACATTTAACTATAACTTTAAGAATTTTTAAACATCTAATAATGAAGTCTCTGAAGAGAGATTATATAATAAAATGCAGTCAAGCGCATTTTTATAAATTATATAAGATATTTCAGAAAATATTCTACACCGTACATAAGAACTGTACATTAGCTGTTATGAATATAATTATCTTTCAATTTTATATATAATTTATAATTCAATATAATTATCTTATCAATTTAACTCGATATTACTGCGGTAGTTTAATAAAGTTAGCGTTTTCAAGACCAAAAAATCATTTCAGTGCGCGTTCCTGGGGATTACATACGTTGTAAGGGAGACCGAGGCTAATAGACTTATTTTTCAGTTTCGAATTTTTACACACGAAATTAAGAGACTTATCGAAAAAATGAATTCTACACTAGCTACATACATTTGAATACTTAATAATATTTTAATAATAAGGGGAAATTGATAACTAATATGAAAAAAATGCATTTTTCTAAAAATGCATTCCCTCTGATTCAACTAGCTCTGAGATTGGAATAATTTGACTAAGATTATTAAAATAAAGATTATTAAAATGTATAATGTAAAAGATTATTAAAATGTATGTATATGTGTTAAATCAATGTCTTTTAAGTTACATCTTTGGCTATTAATAAAACTTGTATAAAAATATATTTTAAATACAAACATTTGCTTCGCAGGGCAAAACAATGTTTCTTTTTACAAAATTTGTTCATTTCGTGCAAAAACACGTTGAATGAGTCTAGTTTTCGAGATTGGACATGAGGGAACTAAACTTATAACATTTATCGCTAAGGAAAATCTCTTTAAAGGAATAAAATTTTGAGTAAGTATTATAAGAGTCGTCACTAAATTCGTCGTCACAGTTCCATGCTGTGGTTAGTCTACTATTTCTCCATCCTCCATTCACTTTTTAAAAACAATATACAATAACAAAGATAATATATAAACAAAAAATCTGTTAAATTTCATTAAGTAAGAACTACACTTACTATCTAAGTAAAAATCAAATATCTCAGACAATCATATATGATTGTTTTGTAAAACAAAACTTTAAGAATAAAAATATTTACTTAAGTGTACGATTTTTTTAAATTGTGGTATAACTTCTATCATAGATTGCAACAAGATGTTACAGCAGACTTAACGGCAGTCGCTGCTACGTGCTCAATGCAGTTTATACATGTCTCGCATGTTTTATTTTTAATGTAGCCTCGATTATTCTACTTACCCTATAGTCAATTGACCCTGATTTCCCTATATAAATTCACACAAGAATCATACGAGCATTTAAGATCCAATTAGACCATTTAAGACTTTGATTTCTATAGTTTATGTGTTATCACGCATATACAGTCCTATAATATATTATATTGTTGACAATTATTTTTCCTTTAAATTGCGGAAATATCCCGAATGGCTTTTCCGCTACTAAAACTTCGGCCATGTTAATTCAATTAACTACGATTAGCTTTTATTCCTTTGAGAGTAGTGGAAGAAGCACCCAACAATAAGGAATTATATTTTAATGTCATTCGAATCCGACCTAATCGATCCTTCAAAAGTATCGAAAGAGACTTCATCTTTAGCTTATAATGCAATAAGTCTATGATAATACGGCAGAGAAAAGAAATAAAATCATATTGTCAAATATACATCGCATTTAATTAACTTACTTAATATCGATCTTTTAGTTTCATTATTCGAGCTAAAAAAACTCACATAATGTTACATAACTTGAATCATGCATATTTAAATCGCATATGCTGTATATTTTTTTGTATTTGTTTGCGCTATATTATAAACATTTTTATTGTAAAAAACACAACAGACATTCCATAGTTTTTATTTTTATTTTCTTTTTGAACTCAATAAAGTAACTTCCATTACGCGATGCAAGAAAATACGCATATCCGAACTTTTTCCTTCCTTTCTCGTTAACACGAAGCCGCTTCAACGAAGTGTAGAATTACTGAACGTCACGATCGATCAGTCACAAATCGAACGGCGAATTTGATCCTTACCTCCCATTCTCACCCTTTCTTTTGTGCGACCCTTCTCCAAGCTCTCGGACACATTTCTCCCTTGCTTTGACAGATCCCTGTTAGGTAAATACAAATTTTCAACATGGAAAATTTCACTAAATTTGAACAGTACTGATCCCTCGTTGTGATAAGAAACGAAAAATAAAAGACTGCGGTTCTTGTCGCCTTTTTTTTCTCAACAAAGAAAGATATTTGTTCTCTTTTTATTATGATATACGTTTTATTCGTTTATATAGCAATTTAGTTTATAATTTATTCTATTTTTCTATTATATCATTTGTTTTATAACTTTGACGAATTATCGAAATGATCGACAAATTCTTTTCTCGTCAATAACAAATCAGACTTCAAATGCAGTTCGGGATATAATCACATCTCGATTTCCATTTCTAGTCGAACAGTCTACCATGGGAATCGACGGCGTCGAAATAACGCGCAGATATTTTTTTCAACTCGCTCCGGCGGAGCACAAAATTACCGAATACCGTAATCGATGCGCCGCGAAAACGCGTCCGACTTTTTCCACCGTCTTCCACCGAGAGAGATCTGGAAAGTAACGATCCCGGGGCGCCACGAGGAGCACCATCTATTTTTCTTCCTTCCGCGAAGTCGGAGAAATAAAGGGCCAAATGCCTCGTCGACGACAAGCCGCCGATAATGTCCGCAAACGCGAATCGAGCGACGGATACCCGTGTAATAAATCACGAATATACAGGCTGATCCAAGAACGAAAAAGTCGCGTATTTTCTCGAAATCGCAAACTGTAGAAATGAAACTGACCAGAACGACGATAACATTCGATGGCAAACCTGTCGACAGTTTATCGCTTATAAAAGAACCTGTTAAAGAAAGTTAAGTTTCCTAACTGTAAAAATATAAGAAAACTTTCATTTTAATTTTGAGATTGATTTAAGCTTAAATAATAAAACTTCAGTTTGAAATGTGATTAACAAAATGTTTAATATGTTAAACTTTACAGTATTATAGAAAAATATTTCGTCGATGCCATCATTGAAGACGTGATATGACCTAATTATCGTAAAATTAAACAAGATCTCAAACTAATACAGACGCGAATTATCAGTTAATTGTTTTGAAAACATCGTTCGTTAAAGGCAACGCGCGCCAACATCGCAATCGCGTTCGAATGCACCTTGCAAATAGGCATTATGTTACGTCCGTAATTGCTCTAATAACTATGGCTAATAGAGATAATAGTGCATCGCTGATTTTACCGTTATTTACTGATAGGACTAGAACGACCACACAACAACTGTCGCACCAGCTCGTTGTCATCTCTCGTCGTAGGTTGATATTTCGTTTAAATTAAAATTAAACCGCTAATTGCCACGGAATTGCAAATATATTCATATATTATATATTCTCTTTCCTTGATATGACGCATCAATAAATGCGCGCCTCACGGAATGTTCATAAACACAAATAACTGTCGTGAAACTCGCGTTATGAAATGGAAGTAAAATAACTAAATATGTATTTGAATGATTTAACATTATATAACGTAGAATTTATGATATCATGGTAAATTTTATATTTAACATTATGACATATTAAAAATTCTGATTTTATCTCTAACATTAAAAATATCCTATTTTTACAAAAATAAGAAAAGAAGACGCAATAATTTTATATATTCGCAAACAGATGCTTAATAATTTAACATATCTATTCGATTTAGAATAGGCAATTTTTCATGAATATGAAGAAACTGATTTTATCTTAAAGTTAACCTCATAAATCATCCCATCCCCTTCTCTCGAATCGTGAAATTTCAAGCCGTCTTTCCGCGATCTTATTTGGGTGATCAAAAGCGGACGCGTGACATCCGGCGGCAATCACTTTTAACGGGACTCGCTCCGTCGAGCCATGAAATTACTGAATCATCATTGAACCATCCTTCGCTTTTGCGGCTACTGGTCCAGGGAAAGGGTCTGGAAAGTGGAATGGCACGAGGTCGACGCATTTCCCTATTACGTGCGTCGTTGGTCCCCTTCGCGAGCTGAATCGCCAAACAGCTGCAGCATCGGCGGCGATGGCGACGACGACGACGACGCTTGACATAGCTCGACGTTAAGCCGACGGCGAATATCGTCGACGTCTGAAAATTCGTGCAGACGTAACTCGCTGCGGAATCTGCTATCAGGCGGAGCTTACGAGATTTAATGCGCCCGTTAGTCGGCGTAGATGCAATTTAATCTGACCCGCCAGCGGTCGCGTTGTAAGAGCTGAGGACGGATCATAAAATGATGAAATGTGCACCTTTCTCGGTTCTCTCCTTCTCTCTCTCTCTCTCTCTCTCTCTCTCTCTCTCTCTCTCTTCCCCTCTTTCTCTCTCCCTATATCTTGCGCAAGTTATCGATTCAGTAACTATCCTCGGAAATGCATTAGGAAACCGGATATCGTTCCTGGTAATCCAATAAAGGATAATGAAATAGAAATCTACGAAATTGTTTCGCGTAGAAATTAATTTATTTCTCATATAAATACTCGCAATTTATCACACAACAAAGTTACCTAGGTAACTTGATGTGCAACTTTTTATTCGTTAAACAACATATTATAATAATTGTCGGCATCATAATAACGGGACAAGTTTACATCCCACAAAATTTCAAACGGAGACTCCGTTATTTTTAGCCGACTACTTCGTTATTTTTTACTACGAGCTGCTTGTTACTCTCTTAATGAAAAATGTTAACGTCGCCAAGATCTTTTAAATTAGCGTCGTAATTAGTCGACGTGCGCGTTTTTGTCCACGAATACAAGTTTTCGTTGGGTGTTGCGACAAAATTCGTGAACGTCGGCTTGTTTTGCTCATCTCGTCGACGAAAATGACATCCTCTCACACGCTACTTTTTCATTTTCGATTTTGCGTCAGTAACATGGACTTGCATTTTTCTCAACATCACCGATACAATTTACAGTAAATTATAATTAATTTCAAGTCATTGAGTGTTTGTATATTTTTTATGTATTGCTCCCACAGTTTTTAAATTTAAAAAAGCATTTTAATTTAATCGACGTAGACTGTAAATAAAATCCCAAAGGATGCATGTAGTTAAACCTCGAACAGCCTTTGAATGCAAACGCTGGCCGTCGGATGCTGTCAACGCTTTTTCCTTCATTGTCGCCATTTTACGATCACGAACATCCCCATCCTGGATTCGACGTCTCCCACAGGAGACGACGAGCGACAATAAGCGACTCGGGAGCAAACTAGCAAGCAACAATACGAGAGGTGCCTGTCTCGTGGTCGGTTGTATTTCAACGAGATTACGAGGCCGCGATGCAAATATGGCGGAACATATACGACGTGTGAAATATGCAGCCGGATGCAAACAGCTTCGCCGCAAAGTCTGACCGAATCGCCTCTACGGAGATTATTCGAGGTAACGAAACTTCGTTCGCGGGTGAAATTTCGCCTGCAGCGTCATCATTCCCTAATATACACAGAGATCACATAGCGACTTCCCGAAAATGGTCTTGCATATCAATTCAACTCGAATCGCCGAGATATATACCTCTCTTTTTTGTCACATTTCTAAAATTCAATATATATATATATATATATATATATATATACTATTATACTATTCCCATGATAAATGCTTAAATAACGAAATATTAAACTACACAAACATTGGACAGAATATAATGAATATCGCATGGCCAATAGTATGACTAAAATATTTCACCAAAAGTGAAACAACACAGAGGAACATGGAAATGTTTGGAAGAACCAATACGTTTACCACGTATGGGGAGAGAGCGATACGTCTCGTCGAAAGGGCGGTGAAAAAGGGGAAATACGAGAACATATCACACGCCGTTTGTTGTGCGCCACGTCGCGTCGTGCCGGCGCGGTGGTGTAAACGGGGGGGAGGACGAAAGGGGTATACGGGGAATTGTAGGGGTTGGAAAACTCAAAGCGGAGGCGCCACGACGCCGTTCTGGCCAGCCGACGCCCCGTTGCTGGAAAAAAGAAAAAGATACAAAAAGAAACAAGAAATCAAAAACCACGTCGCCGCGCGTGCTACAATGGGTGTTACGTTTGCAACAATTTGCGAACGTTCAATATTCGGAAAATTGTATTTCGGTATTCGAAAATTGTATTTTATATATTTAATTCGCCAAAGAGAACCAGACAAAGAGACTATGTACCAATCTATGTATACAATCAAGCTAAAGACCAACGACAGCTGATAAACTATTTCTTCAACTTGCAAGGCCAACGCACATCATTTCGGACAATCGAGAGTCTCTGAAAGGTGTAATTAATCTTTAATCGCTCCAAGAATTCATTCATTCCTTTGCACGAGATAATAGTTAACAATGTAATTTTAATAAATGAATCTCGTAGCTTACACGTAACTAAGTGTGCCGTTGGGAAACTGCCGCGAACGTTGTCGCGCGGACTTTGTCAATTTTCATATTGATTTAAATGAGGAAGTACAGGACGGCAGCTCAACTTGCCAAGCTTCTCTTGCAAGCTTAATACTGAAAGTCTCTAAGCTCTTAACGGAACATCGTCGGTTGGTAACTACTTGCGTCATTGGAATAATCTGCCGCACGATACATTACGCAGACGTTATAAAGACATCTTACATTAAATATTATATGAGATATCTACTAATGACGAAAATATATATGTAGTAAATAACAAAAAAATGTCCATTAAAGAAACAAATTGTGGTTTTCAAGAATCAAGAACATTGAAAGCAAGAACTAAATGCTCACGTTTGAATAATGCTCGTTCACCCTACGAACGACCTCTGCTCGTAGAAGCTCTCGGGTAAGAGCTATTGATTTCTTGGCAAACAACACGAAGAAAAGCTGTGCGGCTAGCCGAACGCAACACACTGCTTGCGTTAATGGCAGCTTGTGTGCTACTTTCGACTAATCGATTCTGCAGAAGAATAGACGAGCGCGTGTGTGAACGAAGGGCTGAATGGTCTGTGTACCAACTTCGACTGATTACTCCGTTTCTAATTCGTCCGAGTGGATGAAGCGTGCAGATGTCTAAAACCGCGAGATCTTGCCTTACACTCACTGCAATTTCATCGAGCATCTCATGAAAAGATCAACATGTGCTTTTTAAATTGCGGAATTGTCCGTAATGTGCTCCTTAGAATTTAAAGAGATCATAAACTTTTGTTTCAAATCTAATTGTTATGTATTTTCAAATTACGAAGATATTAAAATTGAAAGAAATCATGAAACAGTAAAGTATAATTTATTAATTTTATTTATGATAACACGATATCAGAGCCACAGCGATAATTATGAATCCCATTATTAATAAAAGAAAATTTAAATTAAGATTTCAATCGATTGTTAAACTGAATTTAAACTTTATTAAGCTATTGTTTTTTGTGATGAATAGTTTGTCATGAATGAAGCTTGTATTGAATTTGAATTTTGACTTTGAATAGTTAAAAGTAGAGTGACATGACTTGACTAAACATATTTATATTTAAATCAATTTAGATAAATTTTAGCTAAGATTCATGTTTCTCTTCCAAATAGCACTTCTTCACTATAGCATAATTAATATGACACGCTTAATAACACACTACATATTTAATTACACACAAATATATAAGACAAGTTACAAAACTCCTCGAACGCTTAGAAAGACAAAATTACGCGGAAAAACCTATCTATTACAGCAAAAATCATAACAAAAGAATTTTTCGTAAAGTATTAATATAGACTAGCGCTTTCAAAATGTCGTATATCGTATATCGTCTTTGTTAGCATAATCCTATTTTATGCACTATACCATGATTGAAGGTTCAATAAAGGCAGAACGCCTCAATAAAGGCGGAAAGATAAAAAGTTTTACCTCAATGATCAAATCCTGGCAAAATGATCCGCTATTTCGTAGTCTTCATAACCAGCCGAACAACATTGTTTTTTTTCCATACGCTTGTTATTTACGGTATAAACAAAGCAAATTACAAATCCTCTTTGATTTACTTTGGACAGGAGGAAAGATCAACAGGCACCTCGCGAACGAACGGCTTCCATTACTAACAAATAGACATTATCATTATAGAAATTTTACTGGTAATGTATCTTATCCGTTTTTTGTGCAGAAAGTTCGAAATATGTACCGATAAATATATATTGTAACATATATTTGTTTATGTATATCAACTGGCCAATATATGAGAACTGCTCAATTATATGAGAAGCGAATTTCATGTTTTTATGTATCTAAAACGGATGATTCTTATTTCTATTCGAATTTCCGAAATTTCAATTTTATGGATATTAATGTTATCAGGATATAAATGGGTAATTTCTTAATAGAAATTCATTTATGAAGTTTAAAAAGGAATTGGCTGTGAAAGCTAATTTCTATGATGTGGCGATCGTGGCGCAGAGATCGTTACATGTCTGCTATCTATACCAAAAATTCGATTTCAAATCCAGAACACACATCAAATGATTTTATTTGATCATTATCTCTCAGAAAATAACGGCAAACCACCAAGTACATCTTTGTTATGATAATTTCTTTTAACCATTCGTAACCAGCGTTAAAAATAGATATATTATAGATCTATCTTCTGAATATATGCAGAAGAGATCATCACATCTCTGAGAAGAGACTATGGACTTACAAAGAAGAAACTGAAGAAAAACTATATAGGGTAAGGTTGCCGAAATCGCATCACTTTTCATCTAAAGGCTCATAACTCTATAATTATTAGGAAGAATTATTATTATTAGGAAGAATAATCTTAAGTTTTCTACAGCACAATAAACTGCATTCTTTTTTCTTTCTTATGTAATTTTTTCATAATTTTTTTGCGTTATTATAATGTTTAAATTTAAATAAGGATTTTTTTCAATATGGTACGACTTTGGCAACAAGAAAATTCGTTACCTAAATCACACCATACCAATATTTCTCATTTAAAACATTATAATAATGCAAAAAATTTTTAAATTATAGAAAAGAAAAAACATAAGAAAAGAACATAAGAAAAGAAAAAAATTGTATTTTATTATGTTGTTAAAAACTTAAGAATATATTTTTCATAATTTCTGAAACACATGATAATTTCAAGAAGTACGTGTAATTTAAGAAGTTTCTCTGTGAAACAAAATAAACACTAGTAGGTTTACAATATACATTTTTACATAATAATAAGTGGAATAAAAATATAAGAAATGAAAAAATATTAAGTAATGTGCGATTTAAAAGGTTGGATTGTGATGCAATTTAGGAAACACACACACACACACACACACACACACACACACACACACGCGCGCGCGCACACGCTAAAGATTTTTAACATTTTTATTTCTTTAACCTTTAAAAAAATGTAAAGCAAACTTTAATCTAATTAATTTAATTTTAATAATATTCTAAAATACGAAATAATCTACTAAATACTAAAATAATCAAAACTTAGATTATTTAACTTATATTTTCTGTAATTCTGCTATGAAATACATTAAAAAATAGCAACGCTTACACGATTTTTTTATTTATGTAAATAACAACATTCCTATTGCACTTCATGTCACGAATTTAATGAAGTAGCGTTGAAGTATCATGTAATTCTTCAGCACTCTAAAGCACACAATAGGAAACAGACAATAACAGATTTCAACCCATCAAAAATCATATACCAATATTAGAACATATGCACTATCAATTGAGCTTAACAATTGTTTCACAAAGATAACAATGAAATCCGAGCGATTATATGATTCCTAGAGAATAAAATCTACGTATCTAGAATTGAAAGAAAAATCTGAAGATAGATACATCTTTCATAGATCCTAAAACAAATAAAGATTTTAAAGACTGTGAATCTACGAATACGAGGATCTAATAGTATCTAGAGTCTAAGAGGTTATATAGAGAACGGAGTGCTCTCGTCCTAGAGTAATAAGCTTCACAAGCGGGTCTGTGCAACTGTTTCGTCTAACAATGGTGGCGTAAATAAGTTACGCTCAGAGATGGCACGATGCTCCTTTTGAACGAAGAGAATACGCTTACGATGGTGAATTTGTAATTTCGCGCGCCGTGACCTAGACTACCATACTGAGATTCAGAAGGAGAACCTGTATCGCAGTAACAGCGAAGTAGTCTCGTAGATCTCCTATAAAACGAGAACTCTCGGCGTACGCTTCAACCCCAAAAGTTGTTCGCGAAATTTTCATTACCACGTCTCTGCACACGTTACTACGTGCACGAATTTACGTAAGCTCTTCTTTATGCGTCAATTATACGTCAACCATTTATATTTCAATTAAGGAGAGAAATTCCATCAGAGAATCACTGATAGAATATTGAAGTGAAGTCAATATAAAGTTTCAGTCAACTAAGCTGCGATATCTATGGGAACACGGACGAAAGCAAGTTTCGCTGTTTATCGCCAAGAGACGTCTCGCTGATCATGTGTCAAACGCAGCGGATGTAAACAAACCAAGTTTGATATCCAGGCCGCCCATTTGGTGCTGAATGCGGTTCTACGTGTTAGTCGCGTGAGCGTAAACATAGGAAGGGTCTCGTGTTCAGACGACCCGACTTAACGTTAAGTGTCAGGTGCGAATACGGGGTAAAGTGTCAAACTTGGCGACACTCGCGCTAACTCGCTTGAATAACGTTATAACGAAATTTCCAAAGTTACCTTGGCGAACGAGGCCTACGCCGCGCCATATCCTATATAGTTGAAGCTTAAGGCTGTTTCAAACGATCGAGCATATTCTATTATATATCCGCACGACGCGACGCGACGTCACATATTTTTCATGAATCTAAAAAGATGCATGTAAATTTTAATTCCCATGGATCATACGTTCTATAATTCTTAGCGATCTGTAGCTATTGGAGATTCCACCGATTCTAACTCTCCTTGAATTCTAACTTCCATAGATCTTAGTTTCTACAGACTTCAAACTTCACGGAAGTTCGGTTCCACAGAGATCGTTCCAACAGATCTTACAGGCTATAACTCTAAGCTTCCATAGATCATAGAATCCATAGATCCTAAATCCTATAGCTGTTAGATTTTAGTTGTTAGTTTCAATGAATTTGAAAATCAAGGATTTGTGTTACGCTTTCTATGATTACTTCATCCCGCGTTTTCACTTTATCAATTCTTGCGTTGACAAATTCTTAGTTTTATAAAAAATCCGTACAATTTCATTTCAGATGCTGCTGGTAAAATTTTCAAAGTAGTAAAATACTTTTCTTTGTAATCTCTCACAACGCGTGCGTGCTGTTAAATGATCAAAGTGCATACAGTATAAAAGTATAAAATCATGATAATTTTCCCTCTCTCGCTGTCGCGCCACTCAAAGCAACCATATACTCGCGAAGCGAGTTGCTTTCCAGCGCAACCGCTCTCTGCTTATGTTAGTACATAGGCAAACTTGAAAAAATAATTAGCTGTGTCAGATCTCGGGGTTTTCTTGAAAATTCGCAATGAACGAAACTCACCACAAATGGAATTCTGTCGTTAAACGAAGCGACAATAGAAGAATAAAAGATAAAAATAGAAAAGTTTTATACAAAGAGAAACTGTAGGATTAATTAGTATAGCAATGGCAGTCTTAAGTAATTAGAGACGAGACGTCAGAGTATTTTCAATCATGAGATGATATCTTCTGAACATGTATACACATGTTGTTTTTCTCATACGAGACGAAGCGGTATGTCTCATTGTCACAAATTGAATCTGCCTTCGTTCTGTTCTATCCGCTTGTCGAAAAATTGCGGCACTTTCAGAGAAGCTTGTTTGATCCATTCAGAATGACCGCGCAATAATTCGTACGCTTCGTACTATTTTTTGTGAAAGGATCGCTGACACGTGTATGGAATCATTTATGAAGCTACATTTATATATAACCGTCATGGTGCGATGAATATGTTATCGTCAAATAAAAGAGGGATCTGGAAATTTAAGACTGGATGTATTAAAACATCTCTCGAGATAAAAAAAATCGTTTACAGCGGAATATAAAATCTTGTGATCTTTATATTAGAGATGCATTATCCGGAAAATATCCGGCATCCAATATTATCTGGCATTTACTATTTTTTTTTACTATCCAAGCGGATAGTCGGATATCATTAGTATCCGAGAATATATCCGATTGAAATTTGATATTAAATTGTTGAATTTCTTATACAAATATTTTAGAAACAAGTTTGCATATTTATGCTGTAATATCTTATACATTGTTGCAAAATTATAATATATCAGGAAAATGTCAGATATCGACTTAAAGAAATTGCTTTCTCAGATATCCGATTTTCATTCTGTCTGAATATCTGATAGCCGGTATCCGAAAGTTTTCCTTTATATAATACAAACAATATATAATACAAACAAATATGTTTTCTGTATTCATTGATAACAATAAATTCATATTTTAACATTTTTAACAAAGATTTTCAGTACATGACGTCGAGGTTTATGTCATGTGCAACTTGAATGTTTCTCATGTCACCATACAAGGAATCACATCAAAGCCTTACATTATGTTGTTGACACGTACGAATATAATTAACCCCGTTTGTTAATTAAATTCGTAGCAATGCTTTTGTGTCAATTACACGTTTCTCCAAAATAAACAAACGTTCTTCATAATTCTTTATTTACTGCAGTCCAAGAACTTATGTCCGAAAGCTCATCTAGACATTTTTACGATGCTTATATTAAAGAGAATCACAGAGAATCACGAAATTAATTCTTCAAAAGACAGAGGCATGCATCGCGTTAAGCATATATTTTGTAAAAATCTCACTTTATAAACAAACCGTACGTTCAAGTAAATGCTTTCTTATCTTAAAAAAAAAAAAAAAACAAGGATCTGGTTTTTCTAATTTACGCGATCTGCAGTTATGAGATCTGCAGTTTAATATTGTGTAAAAGATAATATAAATTTTCGAGCTAACAGTTATATCAGGAAGGAATATTCCAGATTATTTACGACAATTTAATCAACAAAGATACAAACGGTTAATCTGCTCGAGTCTATCATCAAAAGGAGACCTCACCAAGAATTGTAGGACTCATCCTGTCCGTAGAATACATAACAACCGCAGCAAGTTTCCAACATGCTCTTCTATTCTCCCGCGTTTATAACGGTGTAAAATGGCAAAGTTTCTCACCTGTGTAGGTAGACACCAAGCCAACGCCGTTTTAATATCTTAATGGAGTGAGGGACTGGTAAAACGAATGAATAAATTTAAGTATATTTTCGAGACAAAATCGACGAAACGCTCGAGAAGCACCAGAAATGGATGAAAAAGGAATAGCAAAGACGTAAGGAGAAAAAGAAAGAGAAACTTCATGATTGCTAGAGTAGCGAATATTTGTAATGGAATTCACGAAATCGTTAAGATTGAAGACTGTTGGACGTGAGAGAAAAATTTTAGGTTAATTGAGATTGATTTGAAATGAATTTAAATCGAAGAGGCGAGAAATAGCATCTCAAAACTTGACAGAATTAATTGAGTAACGTGCTGCCTTAATATTTTTTAGCGTGACTGTAGATAGAAATTTCATTTGAGACTCAATAATCGTCGATGTTCGTGCCTTACAGGATGACACCACAATTATACAAACGACTCACAGAAAATGGATGCAGGGGTGAAGATGGCTGGATAATCCACTTGACCCGACGAACTTCGGTGTCGAATCGGTTTGCATATTAAACGAATGTAGTTGGTGACCCTAAATGGAGCAGATGAGGCACGTTTTCCGCATTAACTAAACAGTCACGAGCTGTGGATGATTAAAGGGGGATGAAACGAACAGTAATATCTCCTCTCCCTTCTTCCTTATATCTGTTCCCTCAACATATCTTTTTAATTCGATTCCTTTCCCTCTGACACTTTGGCACGGTGTCTCGTATTTGAAGTTTCTCGTATTTGTTCCTGTGACGACATCGACAATCGATTCGAAGAGTTTCTACGTTCACCTAAACTTGGATGCTCGCTCGACTTCCGACAATTGCTGATGGCACAACTCGCCGTTCCCCGACAGTTATGTGTCGGACAATAGCGATCGCCGGGTACGATCGTTGTCCGTTCACCGAGGACAAGGGAGATACCTAAACTAGTAACGTTATCGAAACACCAAATGTTTCTCAACATGCGCGGAAATGACATTTCGCTAGATATTTCGTAGATAATAAAATCACGTACGAGAGAGAATCGATAGAAATACTTTACATCTCAAAAGTTAATATCATATCACGTTATGAAATCTCATTTTCTTGAAAATGTTCGCACGAGCAACTGAACGAATTATACGAATAGAATAAAATAACTTACATTCGATAGAGAGAAGTCACTTTATACTCTTTTTCTTGCACGCACAAAAGTGCTCGTGTAAGAATTTACATCGACGATGACATCGACGTGAGTGTTCCGCTTACGGAAACGCAGCGTGATTCAAAAATTAGCAGCTTGATTCGATTTTCCCCTCCCAACTCACAAACTTCCTTCCTTGTCAGAGACTCATCTACAATCTCTATGTCGAAACTTCCGGCAAACTCCGGCGCCGACGTATTTGTTCCGCCGGGATAAAACGGAGATCGATCGTGAGATCTCATTGCCGCGCGAGACGAAAACTGGAGGGCGACGATAAAGTTTGATAAGCGGGTGCATCTCGATTTCTTTCTCGGAGAGAGAGAGAGAGAGAGAGAGAGAGAGAGACTGCTGTAATTAAACGGAAATCGAATCGCGAGAATCGCGCCATTGAGCGTTTTTCATTTCGTTGTTATGCACCATCTCGTCGGCTGAGTTTATCGTCACCGCGATAAGCGCAGTCAAATTTAATTAGCGTTTAATTAAGTTTGTTTGACCGCATGGTATATTCATATATACGAATAATAAATATTGATTCCGATGATATGCATATCGTGCGTTATATCGACAGAAATATGCAAGTCGTTGCACTTTGACCTTTTAATCATTTTAACCAAATTACGAAGACAACAAAAATGCGTTTTTAGTTAACGCTGCGATGCATCGATATTTTCAATATTTTCAATATTATTAAATTGATTTTTATCAAAACGATTTTTTATTAGATAGGTATAAAGAACATTGAGATATCATCAAGCAAGAAAAACACCATCCTGAATGCAGCAGGACAAATAGAAATACAATCAAAATGGCAAACATTGCAGACATTGCAAGTTTCTCAAAGACGCAGTTCGCATCGTCGATTCTCCACAACTATGAATTCGTTGTAGAAGCGCGAGTGGAAATCACGTCGTCGAATATTTACCGAAACGTCGTGCTCGACATGAGAAAACAACAACGACAGGAATAAGAAATAGCGAATATGTAGTGGCCATAATAATGTTATGTGAAATGGAAGAGGTGTTTCCTTACTGTGATTTGTTCGAAAAGCGCGCGCGTTAAACTTTAATTAATAATTTCATGGTAATTGCTAGTGAGAAACTTTTCGTCGTCGCAGCAGTTTCCCTTCGCGTTCACTCACTACATTTTTGTCGAGACAGGTGTTTTTAACGTTAATCCTATTCGCTACTCTCCAATCCCATCCGACCGCGCGTCATTATAATAAGATAAAAACAGTAGTATCCCTTGAAACATGTCTCGCGAAGAAGAAATACGAGATGGCATCACGAAACGCGAAACCGCCTATGTCGTCGTTGCCTATGTCTTCCTCCCGTCGCCGATTCATTCGAGCAGAGACAAATCATCTGCAGGTTCACCGATAACCGCATTAACGGCTGTTTCTCTCCGTGGTCTTCCTCTTCGTCTTCATCATCCTTCTTATCATCGTGGTTTCGTTTTCCGGCCCGCTTATTCTTGAAGAAAGTACCACAAGTATAGTAGAAGAACCGCCACTTCACCTTCGGGATACTTTTGCGTCCCTTTTTCTATCCTGCTTTTCAGTCGACGTCTTGTCTTCCTCTTCTCGTCTCTTGTCATCCCTCTTCAAGCCGCAAGGATGAGTAAGCGAGTGGTAAGAAAAGAGTGGCAGTGGACGACTCTGTCCGTCGCGTCGCGTCGCGTCGCAACGAAAAGGAGACTTAGAGTTGGAGGTTGGAGGTTGGAGGAAAGTCCCTCCGTAGGACAGACGAAAAGAGAAAAAACGCACGCGGTGAAGAGGGCGCAGAGAAAAAAAGAAGGCGAGAGAAAATGCAACGAGGGAAGACTCCGAAGAAAGTGGAAGGTGGAGGAACTTTCCCGCCACCGCGCCGCTGTCTGTTACTCATTTCTCCTTTTCTTCCCCCTCAACCCTCATCCCTTCGCGAGAGCCGCTGCATTATTCATGACTTTGTCAACGTCGCTTGCCGCTGTATTTTTACGGCATTATACTTGGAAAAATTCCACGCCGCGTCGGGGAAACTCGATATAGAGTGCACGCGGTGTCCTGAAAAGGACACGCGCGCTCTGTGTGTATATCGTGTATATCCTCGGCGAAAAGGGCCCTGCCGAATTCAATAACGCATTGGGTCGAATGTGCAACATGCAAAGATCAGAGAGGAATGGGACAACCTTGGTTACCGTCGTATTTGTGGTTTACGCGAAAACAAATTTTAACTTGGATGCAAGTTCTTTTAAAATACGATAAGCACATAAAACTACATTTATTTATAAAAAAATAACAAAAGTTGATCCGCATCGCGAAATGTAATTTAATATTAACACAAAAAAAAAGATATCAAAATCTAAGCGATTAATATCTATTAAATAGATATTCGAGCTTATGTAATTCATTAAACGAATTAAACTACCGCGTCGCGACCTGGAAAAAGCATTCTCGCGTACACGTAATAAGCAATAAATTACTAGATTTCACGGTAATTTTTCGATAAAGGGAATTTCACGCTAATTAATAGGATGATTAATATATGGCAGAAATTCGCGGAACAGATTAAATATCAATTAAATATTGCAGCTATTATACGATCTGGTAAATGGACATAAAATTCGCGAAAGCGTAATGTAAGTATTACTTAACAATGAATTGCTAAAATTCACAGCAAGAGAAATTTTGCAGAAATGAACTAATAATTAAACCTAATAAAAATTTAAAACCCATTTTTAATACCAATTGAACAATCCATATTATTGCAGTTAAAAAAGGATGGGACTTTTGTAGTACGAGTAAATAATGTAATAAAAATAGCTGTGCGCAAGAACAATTGCGCGGCGGGACAATTCAAGTCTTTTGTTCGTCGAATTTTTGTCAGTTTGATCCTCGATGTTCCAGAAATACAACGGTTACAGCGCGAAAAAGGAATACCAACTCACCAACGCAAAATCGCGCACGCGTTCGAGCACGCGTCCTTCGTGACCGAAATAAATGGGAGTACTCTACCATTCTATTCTTTTTCCCCTCATCCTTCTGTTGGTCCGTTTTCGTCCTTTTCTCTCAGTGAACGTTTCCGTTGGTTTTGCTACTGTGAGTAACGACACCTGTCCGACTTTGTAATGCCTATGTTGGATATACTTTGTGACAGATGTACAAGGATCTCTAGCTAGCAATTAGTCCTGGCAAATCGCAAGCAACACGCGCGAGTCAGACATTCCGACAGCAATTCGTAGCTGTCTATATATATTCGCGTCGTGAGTTCGAAAGGAGATGAGATTTTGAGCTTGTGACATTACATTCTTAAACAAGTATCATGCAGTTTAAATTCGAGGTATTAGTTTCTAAATGGAAATGGCATTTCAAATTATATTAATAGATGTTTTTCTAGATATAATCCAATCATCTATTATATAGTATATTTATACCACATTAATCACGATTGCCAGATTTCAACTGGAGACTCTAGTTTTCGGGATTAATCTTCAGTTCTCCAGCAGATGGAAAAAATCTCCAATTTTTCACGTGGAATATTTATTAATTGCACTTGCCAGTGATGCCCGCGATGTTATCATATATAATTATTACGGTTTTCCGTTCAGAATATTTATTTTAAAATATTTTTACTAAACTAACTGGCCTAGTTTACATCGTGTATTTGATACGTATATCAGGTACTATATCTGTATCAAATTAGTACTAAATATTTAATACGAACGATATACGAAATGCTGTCGTATCATTTTGGTATGAATGTATCAAACTAGGAGTATCGTACTAAATTGATATGCGGATCAAATAATACAAATGACGAAATAAACGCATTTTGGAGAACATCTAGCATGTAACCTCAAAATTAGTATTATATTATTAATCGTTGATCTCTCTCAAACAGTATTATATTATACATATACATATATTAAAATGTTTTGTAAAAAAGGATTAAATTGAAAAGAAGAAAAATATGAACATTTTTAGAATTATGTACAGAGAAGCAGATTGTTTTATCAATGGACGGGAAAAAAAAACACAAACATGCTGATATTTTCCAATCATTAGTTGAAAATATAGAGAAAAAAAGGTTTTTTTTTTAAGACGGCTTAACAAACAAAATTAAAGTTGAAAAATTTGAACTCCACCTGCAAAATAGGAATGAATTAAGTAAATTACTATTGCAAATACCATCACTAGGATGCAATCGACATGAATTAAATTCGTATTACTTTTTCCTTTTGTACGTTCGATATAAGCGCTCTAAAGCATGGTGCGCATCAAAGTTAATACGCGTACCAATACTTTCACGATATAACCTAAGCCCCTAAGCGTAATGTAGAAAAGAAGAGATAGAAAAACTACTACAAAACAGATGTATGAAAGATGTTGGTTTTCACAAATATTATGTTGTGTTAAAGATGTTGTAGCGCTTATTGTCTTTTTATGTTTTGTATAACGCGATGTAATATTTAAATTACATGGAAAGTAATAAGAAAGTCTATGATTATGTTCGCAGTTTATTTTACGAATAATAAAAAAGTTTGTAATTGTGTTCGCACTGTAATCTTGTAATAATCTTGTAATAATAATAAAAAAGTCTCTGTGATTGTGTTGACACTTTATGTTAGTCAAATATTAATAACAAAAAAGAAAATCTATAACAATGATCGCAAATACGTGAAATTAAATCCTTTTTCTTTTTTCCTCTCTTTTTTTTTAATGAAATACTAATCTCCAGAAATATGAAAGCTCCAGCGCACAGATCTTCGGGCCCTAGTCATACAGTGCTCGGGACCTGGCAACCGTACGAATAGTCTCTTTACAATAGAAAAAACTCTTAATTTCTAAATATCATTTTCTCTTTTATTTTTAGTACTTGTAATTATATGAGATTTTTATTTCAACGTACATTTCCAATTTTTTATATTAGTATAGGATACGAAATATACAAGGCACTTAATAATGATAAGCGATTCTTATCCTTATGAATTCATTTGATACTTTTCTTTAGGATGTGCAAGATTTCTCGTATGTAATGTATGTATTTCATATGTAAAATAAGAAGTATTCGGCGTTATAAATGTATCGCCGTTTGTTGTAATGTATAATTATTTCTTAAACAAATAAATAAAAATTAAAATTGAGTATCAGAAAACTTCGCTAAAATATATATAAATACATACAAATAGTGATATTGAAGGAATATGGCGCGATGCAAGAAGTTATAATATGAATATTTATATACCGAGAATTAATGTATTCGCAAATCAGATAATACACATGTTCGTGATGCAAATATAATCCAATCATCTAGTATATTTAGACCACACGTATAATCTCCTTACAATAAAAAACTCTTGTATTTCGAATTATCATTTTCCCTTTTATTTTTAGTACTTGTAATTACGAGATTATAATGAGATTTTTATTTCAATGTATATTTCCAATTTTTTGCGATACATGCTTAAAAGTATTACCTTCGAACTTACCTTCATTCGAATACCATACAATTCATTTGCAAAAATTTCAGGAATAAATGATTTTGCAACGTTTGACAGTAGGATGATTGCGCGACAACATTCTGTCGAGAGACTAATGAGATAGCCGTATAACATGGTAAAAAGCCCCGAGTAAATCGTTGACAATCGAAGCGCACTCGATACCACGAAATTAATGGAACATTGTGTAACCGATAGATAGACAGGAATGGATAATAGGAAAATCCTTCTGTCTGAAATTCTCCCGTCAATGACGCAACAAACAACGTTGGCCGTCTGGTGAAATAACGTCCGCGTCAAGCCTCTTCCGGAGAGAGTACCATAGTTAACAAGAGGGTTGTTCTAGTCGGCTGGATGCCTATTGCCTATTGTTCCCATAAAGATAATAGACGCTCATCCATGTTCCCTCTCTTGCCTGCCGCTCGATGAAATTCTGTGTATTTCTACTCCTCCTCCTTTCGTTATTATCGAAATTCAGTTACAGAGCTAAATCTCCAGAAATACATTTAATGCGTATCGACATTTGTTTAAGTCATACATTTTGTATATAATCGACGCGGTAAATTGACAGTTTCCACTGACGAACCGCGATTAAACGTAATTGTTCCTGACAAGTTCGATTAGCGTCCCGGCGACTTGCGCCGATTTAAAATTGCCAGATGGTGAAAAATCTTTTGTATGGGTGCAATGCGCGCAGTGGTGCATTGTCAGTCAAGTGGCTCGAGGCAGCTTTCCGAGTGACCTGAATCGCCGCGTGTTCTTGGCAGCCTTTCTAGAAATCGAATCGTCTTTGATATCGATTAATCAAGATTGACGATCGTCGAGAAAATTATACGCGAGACTAAGACTCGCAACACGAGTGAAAGGCGAATTTGGTTTTTATGCTTCACTAAACTTTCTTTGGAAAGGAGGTTGTAAGGCAACATATTATGTTAAGAATTACTTGAAAAAATTACAGATTATTCTAACTTGTATTTAAAAGTAATACAAAAAATAGAGACAGTTGATCATCTGGATCAAAAGTTAAACCGGAAAGTCCGTGCCGCAAAAGATTTAAATTTAATAAATGTATATACAATACTAAAATTTAAATCTTCTGCGTTTCAATTTTCCTTCAAAATCGGCACGAACTTTCCGGACAATCCAATAATTGGTGAATCTCAATGAAACTTTGTATAAATCATTTTTAATACTTAAAATATTTATATTAAAAAATTTAGATTTTTGTTATTATTTTTAAAATTTTTATTTATAACAATAAATTGATATCAAAAATAAAATAAATAATTTATAAAAATGTGTTCAATAAAAACGAATGTTAAGAACAGAATTCGCATGTATGTATAGTTTGTTTAAAGGGTGAATATCAATATATGTGTTTTATATCCTTATAATCTCCTTAATCCACGATTGGATTATTCGTAATCCACGCATTACTTTTTTTTTTTAATATTAAGAATCATCAGGCTAAATAATTTCTACCCTTTCGTACATTGAAAGAAAAGATTGGTTGCTACAACAATTTAGATAAACGGCATAGCATTTTTAATCGGCTGCAGCAATCAATATATGATAGGCTAAACAAACGCAACTAAAAATTTGCTGCTACAACCAAAAACTGATTGCTACAGCCAATTAAAAATGCTATGCCATATTTTACTATCTAAATTATTGCAGCAACCAATCTTTTCTTTCAGTATATTTTTAACACAGAGAAAAAGATTTGTTTGAACTCGAGAATAAATTCTACTGTTTCATTGAAACAAATTTAATTTTAAATAAAACATATTTTGTTTGGTCAAAAAAATTCAATTTGAATGAAAGTAATCACATTCTTAATTTAAATCCATTTGATTGGATTATTTCAATACATAAATTTGTTTGATTTAAAGAAATCTTTTTTCTGTAGGTACATACAACTTTATAAACACTTTTTAAAGATGTTAAAATATATTTAAAGAATTACTTAATTTGTGTACACTTGTACATATAATGAAAATTAATCCGGGACACGAATATGATAAAGGACTGTGTATTCAGAGTTAATTATATTATCTTCCATTATTATATTCTAATTATTTGATGACTTAATAAATTTATTTGCTGCGTTCGAAAGTTAAATGAGCGACGAATAATTCTCGCTAAGTAAAAGCGAATATGCTATCGTCGGACAAGTTGCCAATCGGCGTCAATCGAATGGTTGAAACTTTATCAGGATCGCACCGATCGAATTGTACGTAATCGTATCAATCTCTTTTGCTGCCGTAACGAAAAAAGGCCGGCCCAACTACCATTTTCACGAGATCCATCATTCTGAAATATGCCGGACGCTCGTCGTGACGAGGAGCGATCTAATCGCCCGCAGTTGAAAGATTATCGATCAGGATATCATTCCGAGGGCCCATTATATGTTCTATAAAAATCAAAATAATTGTAATCTCTCGATATTTCTGCAATTATAATACTCGGACTAATATAACTCAAGTAATAACGCCGTAATAATGCCACTTGTGCGAGATAAAGTATCGCTAGTATAATCGATAGTATAATATCATATAGTAGTTAGCGCGCATTGTGAAGTTGCGATCTCATGGTTTATTCAAAGAGCCACAGCCGCTATTCGCGAACGCGAACTCCGGAGGCAGCTCGGCGCGCTACCTAGATACGCAACGACGACAGTTCGCGGATAATCAAGTCGTTAATGCGCCGCATCGGCCGTGTGCGAAGTTGCTCGATCTGGGGGCGGGAAAACTTTCGTTGTCGGCCTGGGCTGGGCGACGGAAAAGCACTCGCACGTACGCAGTTTAGCGTTCATGTGGGCCGCACTTACGCCGCGAGATGCATGTTAAAGCAAGACACTTTGGAGTTTCTCTGGAAAATGGGAAACCTCGCACTTCACCGTCTCTCGCTGACTCTGACCACCTCCATTCCGCACGCCGAAGGCTGCTTGCATTATTAATCCCGAGCCATACAACGAAACAGACGCCACTGCAATTGCGATGCAATGTGATTAAAGACGCGATGCGAACAGTTTCGCCCGCATCACGTCTCAGCATTCGCGATAAAGAATTCCTGAAGTTGAAGAAATAAATGTATAAAGGTCGCGAGAGACATAAAATTGTGGCGCGTATATAACGTACGATGCAATGGTTCTCATTAAGTAAACATGTAACATGTCTTCATGCTAGGAAAATAAGCACATTGACATTATATTTACAGTTACAAGAAGAAAAAACCTTTTTATGAAATAAAAAATGAGAGTAATCATTTCTTGCAATTTCTCTTCTTATGCTGAATATAATTCTGTTCTAGAAAATGCGTTATCATATTATAATTTTGAGAAATTTAATATTAAAGCTGTAACAGAGTTAATGTACTTTTCAACGTATTTTTTATCAGATTACAGTTGAAGTATCGGAAAAATCTTGTTCAAAATGAGATATATCGTTAGAAAATTTTCCATTATAAAAAGAAATGTAGTCCAACTATTAAGATAAATGAGTAAATATTAACATTTTTTACCATCAAGTGAGATCTTATGTATATATAATAATAATTTTTTGCAAATTTTATAATACATTTCGCTTATGCCTTTATGCTTTTAATAATACGCGTCAATTACTGATTCGCTTTTGAAACACAGTTTTTATGCCAAATTAAAATTTAATGATATTATTAAATTAATAATCAGTTTCATAGATATATCACTGATGCTATTAATAAATCCATAAAAAATTTATTTAACGTAAAGAAGTAAAAATGTCAATCTCCTAGAAAATTTTAAATGGGAATATATGAATTTTGGAATAAAAATAATTATTGCGTTCAAAGTTAAAATTCACAAATACAACAATATAGTGGATTTAATATTCGTGACATTAATATTATCCGTAATGTATATCTTTCTAACAGAGTATAAACTCAATTTGATTACGAGTTTAATTTTTACTCTTACTAAGTTTAATTTTTACAACAAATTTCTTTTAAGAGTGCAAAGTTTTAATAATATACTTAATTTTACATAAAACTTTTCTAACACATCACATAGCTGCAAGAAAGTTGAGATATAGTCTTTCTTTATACACAGTATTAATTCAGAATTTCTCAAAATTATAACATTATTGAGACCAAATATGCATTAAATGTAAAAAATATCTCTTTCTTTTAGAAATCTCTTTACATATCAAATTGAATAACATAATTGGGTCGGCGCGATCGAACACGCAGAAAATATATATCGCAGCCAAACAATACCTGGATATGAATAATTAACATTAGTCGAGGTCCGCGATTAATAATAAGTTGACGAATGCGACAAACGCGCCGCGCAATTAAACGCGCTTGTCGCGTGGATATATTATAATAATTTTCGTAGCGCGCTCGGCACTTATTTACACGCGCGCCGACATAATTGATGCTATTCGGCGGCCGTTCGGGCATTATATCGTGGCTGTTTACATTAATTCACCGACACAGAAATGATAGCGCGCATAATTTCGGGCTGCATGGCGAATCGCGATCTAGCGTCCGACCGAGCAACGTGGATTACCTAACATTGCGCGATGCAACGAGAGAGTGGACCCGCCGCATAATAATGCGATGCTCGATGGAATAATAATAATCCACCTCGATGCTATCACACCGGTGTTCCGATCTTCTTATGTTGTAATTTAACCTGAGGATGCGTTCGTCAAAATCCGATACATAAATTCATCTGAAATGCAAAGTCGTTACCGCTACTACGGTCAACCTCAATTTGTAACCGTTAAATCGTTCATCGAGAATTTGTATTGATATAATAATTTCCATTTGCTATTAGAGTTTCAGAATATTGTCGGCAAAATATTTCCTTTCGAATCACCCAGTATCTTTCTTCTTTTACGCGGCGCTCTTTATATATTCTTGCCTGCATATATTATGCATTCATTCTTCGCTGAAACAATGCGAGTAAATCATCTGTTTGTCTGTTCTTTATCGGTGAACTTTCTGAACTAGTACACACATTGCAATAAGTTGAAGCGAAACAAACATATATTTGTTTCACTTCAACTTATTGCAACATGTGTACCAGTTCAGAGAGTTCGTCGATAAAGAATAAACGGAAAATTGTTTACAGTATAGACAACGCGCATAGGGCAAATAATCAAACGAAGCTTCATGAAAGAATTACTCGTGAAGCATAGCTGCAGAATATAAATTGGGTGGGGTTTAGGCAGGGTGGCCTAAATTACCTACATCTCCGAAAAAAATAACCTCCGTGATATAACAGCTAACCTGAGCTAGTCGCGATATATATACATATATAGACGAATGTTTCAATCCGCGTCCCGAGAAAAAATATACGGCCGCAGCAATGTAATTTAATTCGCTCTCCTCTAAGCGGTAGCGGCAGTGGCGCACGAGAGTTAATGCGAGAGGCTCGCCGTTCGTTAGCCCTGTATACCTTATGTTAGCATAATCTTTTATTACACAGCCGCAAAAAAGTTCCGGCCCACCACTAGCACTTAATTAAGTTTTCCTCCCCCGAGGAACGTCCTCACTCCTCTTCCTCTTGTTATTAAGGAATCTCGTAACTACCTTCACTTACTTTACTTCGCGTACACCGTACGGAACTTCCAACCGTAATGCTCGCTTCAAACGAGACCTCGTATTATCGAGCAAATGTACATCTTACTCATTGCATGTGACCACTAATTTGCAGCGTATTTATCATTCAAAAGCAACTATTATACAATCGACGTTTATACATGGTGACATTACTTTCTCTAACTTCACGACAAACGCAAGTTTGATTACATCAACTATTATATGAGAGAAATCGAACGACTGATGACGACGTGACCATCAAATGTCACGATTTCAACTAATTGCGCTTCTCTGAGGAAAAAGGCACGAGGTTACTACAGAAAAAGCGAAAAAAACAGAGCGGGAGGAGAACTCTAATGCTTTGTGTGATCTGAAGTCAATCTCCGGAGAGAGAGAGAGAGACAGAGACACACACACACACACACACACACACACACACACACACACACACACACACACACACACACACA